>Ga0307373_10000373_pt1 | contig 85120 bp, 71 predicted proteins | sample OX2MG_FD_202534 | JGI IMG/M metagenome (GOLD analysis project Ga0307373, IMG submission 202534) | Soil microbial communities from Risofladan, Vaasa, Finland - OX-2 | ecosystem: Environmental > Terrestrial > Soil > Coastal area > Acid sulfate soil | place: Finland: Risofladan, Vaasa | collected...
CGATGATGGAGCTGATCGTCCAGGATATTTCGTTGCCGCGGATGGCGGAAGAGTTGAATCGCCGGGGATGCGCAACGCGCGACGGAAAGCCGTGGAGCGCGGTCTCGATTTTTAATGTGTTTCCGCGATTGATCGACGTGACGCCGCGGATTTTGTCGGGGAGCGGTTGGCCCGAACGACGGCGGGAAATTGCACGCGTGACGTGGAATTCGTAGAGGCACGGGCAAGTGACTAGTGGAGGGTAAAAAAGACCCAAAGGACAGGAAAGGGTGAGTTGGTGGCGAGTGACCAGTGGCGAGCGAAAAGCGAAAGACGAAAAGCAAGAAGCAAAAAGCAGATCCCTCGCCGCACGGCGGCTCGGGATGACAGCAGGTGATCAATTAGGAAGGTTGAATGCGCGGGATGCTTTGGGAGAGCGTCTCCTTCCTCGGTCAGGGTAAACGGGGGCCGTCGCGCCGCGTACGAAGGACGAGGAAATCTGACAGTTGATGTTCGCCAAGGGCCGTCGACGATTCCTCCGTCAGAGCAAGCAGGGCAGGCGGGATGACAGCAAAGTAGTGGCGTTGTTTGGCAGGGAAGAATAAGCACCGCTGCTACGAAACAGCACGGGGCGAGAAATTCCGGGCAGGGAAGTTTTGCTTGACAAGGTTTTGGCGCGTATGTTACACACTGTAACGCTACAGAGATTAACGCACGCAAGATGGTGAGTGGGCGAGAGACAATGAGGAACGCGGAGACATTGACGAGAAAAGGGCGGCCGAAGAATTTAGGGGAAGTGGAGCAGGCGGTGATGGATTACGTGTGGTCGCACGGGCCGTGCACGTCGGAGGCGTGCCGCGAAGCGCTGGCGGATGCGCGTCCGATGAAGGAGTCGACGATACGCACGATGCTGCGCCGGCTGGAAGAAAAAGGCTACGTGGCGCATGAGACGAGCGGACGCACATTTATTTATCGCGCGGCCGAAGCGCGGCAGAACGTTGCGGCGCGCGCGGTGAAAAGCATCATCGATCGTTTTTGCGGCGGGTCGGCGGAAGAGTTGGTGCTGGGGATGGTGGACAACGAAGTGCTCGATCGCAAGCAGCTCGAGCGGCTGACGAGAAAGATTTTGCAGCGAAAGGAACAGGGACGGTGACCGCAAGACCGCAATGCGCTACAGACGTGGCGCCTAGTCGAATCGAGAAAATCCCCACCCTTCGTGAAAGGCGCTCCCTTCCTTCGTCAGGGTAAACAGGATGGGGAACCGCAAGGGCAGTGACGAGTGACGAGCTAAGACCACAGTCGATAGTCGAGAGTTCAAGGCGAGAGATACCGGGCGGCTGACGAGGAAGATGACGCGGCGAAAGGGAGGGACGCGATGATGGCGATTGCTACGGGACAAGCGGCGGCGGGCTTCCTGAAATATTTGGCGGAGCCGGCGGCGCGTTCGCTGGCGTTGGGCTGCTTAGCCGCGATTGCGCTGGCGGCGTTTCGGGTGAAACGCGTGCGGCTGCGGCTGTTTGTGTGGACGATGACGCTGTACGCGGCGCTGGCGATGCCGTTGCTGGGAGGGTTTTTGCCGAGGCTGACATTTCCCGTTCCTGGCGCGTTGGTTCTGTTGGGCGCGCGGAACCTCGCGGAGAATTTTGCGCAAAGTTTCCGGCGCGGCGACACGACTATAATGGCCAGCGCCAAGGCGGGCGCGAACGTTGAGCGAGAGGCCTCACGTCAGTTGCGGCAAACCGTGCCGCAACGGGACGTGAGCTACATGGGGTCGGGCGCCCCGGCAAATAGGGTCGCGAGCGGAGCGCGCGGCGACACGACCACGATGGCCAGCGCGAAAGCGGGCGCTGAGGAAGAAGCCTTACGTCAGTTGCAGCAAACGGCGCTGCAACGGGACGTGAGCTACAAAGTCGCTGGGCAAGCGGGTGTCGCGAAAAGCGTCGCCCCCAACAGCGATTCGGCAGAGCCTGAAGCCGTGGTACCACGGAAAGGCTTGCCGATTTCGTGGAGGGCGGTGGGGCTGGGGATTTATCTCGCGGTGACGGCGTTATTTTTTGCACGGCTTCTTGTGGGAATGTTTTTCAGCTGGCGGCTGGAGCGCGCATCGGAGGAGATTCATGAGCGCGAAGCAGTTCGATTGGCGCGCATGCGCGCGTGCATGGGCGGGTTGGAAAGGACGCCGCGACTGGCTGAGACGGAAATGCTCTCCGTGCCGGCGACGCTGGGAGTGCTGCATCCGGTGATTTTGCTTCCGACCGACTGGCACGAATGGGACGAAGCGAAGCTGGACGCTATTTTGGCGCACGAGGTGTCGCACGTGGCGAGGCGCGACGCGTTGACGCAGAGGCTGTCGCTGATTCACCGGGCGATTTTCTGGTTCAGCCCGCTGACGTGGTGGATTGACAAGCAAGTGAGGGAGCTTGCGGAAGAGGCGAGCGACGAAGCTGCGTTGGCAGGCGGCGCGGACCAGGCGCGGTACGCGGAAACTCTGCTGGGATTTTTCGCGGCGTTGGAAGCGGCGCCGGGGAGAATTCATTGGGAGGGCATCTCGATGGCGAACGGATGCCGGGCAGAGAGGCGCGTGGAAAGAATTCTGTCGTGGAAGGGAGGTCATTCAATGAAGAAATGGCTGGCCGTGATGATTGTTGCGGTTGCGGCGCCGCTGGTTTTTGTGGTTGGGTCGGCGCATCCATTGCTGGCGCAGCAGAACAACTCGCCCAAAAAGGTTGAAAACAAATCGAAGCCCGGCGGTCCGATGGCGCTTGGGCTGCCAGCGGCTCCGAAAGCACCGGGAGTGGTTGCGCCAGCGGCGATGACACCAGCTCCGGCGACGCAGGGCGTTGTCGCTCTGGCATTACCTGCCGCGTCGCCGACGGAGGCAGGTCCAGGAGTCGGAGAATCTAGACCAGGTCCGACGCCGCAAGCGCCAACGACGCCCGTGCCCGCGAACGCTCCTGTGGTCGCGTCGGTTCCCGGAGCGCCGGAGAATCCGGCGACCAACCTTGGGTCGATTGCAAATGGTCCTGTGGCACCTGCGGCTTTGGCCGCGCCCGTCCTGCGAGTCCCGTCGGGGGCCTATGTCGGCTCTGGCGGGGGCTACGGAAATGGCGTTGGCAACGGCATAGGCGTCACGCCAATGGCGAGCATGACTCCTCTTGCGGCCGTGGCTGGGACGCAACCGGAAGCGCAGCGAGGGTCATATTCGTATGCCTACGGATATTCGAATGACGGCCCACGTTACGTGATGATGACGGGCGATTCGAATAGCGTGATGATGTCGGGTTCGGAAGAGGACGTGGAGCACGCGCGCGCGCTTCGGAAGAAAATCAGCGGCGACTTTATCTGGTTCGAGCGCGACGAAAAGTCTTACGTGATTACAGATCCGGAGTTCATCGCGAGAGCGAAGGCGCTTTTTGCTCCTGAAGAAGCGTTAGGGAAGCAACAGGAAGAACTTGGACATCAGCAGGAAGCGTTGGGGAAACAGCAAGAAGCGCTGGGCAACCAGATGGAAGACGTGAAAGTGAAAGTACGCGACATCACGCCGGAGCTTGAGCGAGTGAGCGCAGAACTGAAAGAGCTTCAGAGCAGCGGCGCAACGCAAAGGGAGCTGGGGCGCGTGCAGTCGGAGATTGGCGAACTGCAAAGGGAAGTGGGAAGGTTCCAATCGCAGGCGGGCATGGGCCAAGCGGAAATAGGGCGCAAACAGGGAGAGCTCGGCAGGCAACAAGGGGAGCTGGGACGGCGACAAGGCGAGCTCGGACGGCAGCAGGGCGCGCTGGCGAGAAAAGCATCACGAGAATTACGCGGGATGTTTGACGATGCAATCGCGAAGGGGATCGCGAAGGCGGAGTGACGGTGGCGATGCGTGACGAGTGAGACTAACGAGCCAAAGCAAAAACCAAAGACCAAAGCAGATCGCTCGCCGCATGGCGGCTCGGAATGACAGACGCAAAAGAGAAAGAGTTTGGATGCGAGTGCGAGTGAAGAGCGCGAGGCAAGGCGAATAAAGGTGATGAGGGGCAAAGCGAAGGGAGGTACGAGTAGTCGAGAGTTGATAGTCGAGAGTCGAGTCGCAAACTTCGCTCAGAAAGGCGAAGGGAGCAGCGACTTTTCGCGAAATTCGATTAGCGCAAACGAGGTGATAGGCAAAGATGAAGGAAGCAGCAAGGAATTCGGAGGAACGAGCAATGAAGAAAATCTCGAGGACGAACTTACTGCGGCTGGCGGGAACCCTGGCGGCGCTGTTGGTGGCGGCGAGCGTCGCGCCCTTCCTCGCGCATGCGCAAGCGAAGCATGCGAATGATACGTTCATGCTTATCAGCCGTGCGGATGCCGGGCGCGTGGATATGCACGTTGAGGGAAGAGGGGATCATTGCTGGGCCACGACGTCGGATGATCGGGGTGTTGGAATCAGCATGGGGGATGAGCTATGTACTCTGTGGGATGAGGGAGCGGACGCCTCGGAGTCGTTGCGCGCGAAGATTGCGCCGAACAAAATTTCGTTTTGGCTGAACGAAAAATCGTACGAGATCAGGGATGCAGCCACCGTGAAACGCGCACGAGGTTTGTTCGATCCTCTGGTGACGATTGGGGATCAGCAATCGGAACTGGGGAAGCAACAGCGCGCTCTCGGCGAGGAACAGAGAGGGCTGGGACGGCAGGAGCGCGAAGTGAAGGTGAAAGTTCCGGACATGAGCGCAGACTTTCAAAAAATCGAGGCGGATGCGAAGCGACTGAGTTCGACGGGCGGGACGCAATCGGAGTTGGGCGATCTGCAATCGGAAATTGGCGACCTACAGAGCAAAATCGGAGACGTCCAATCGCAGGCGGGCGACGCGCAGTCGAAGATCGGGGACCAGCAGTCTGAACTGGGCGACAAGCAATCGGCGCTGGGGGAGCAGCAGTCGGCGTTGGGCGACCAGTTGCAGAAACTTGCCGGAGACATTGCGGACAAGCTGCGCGCGATGCTGGCGGAGGCCGTGCAAAGCGGAACGGCGAAGCCAGAGTGATGAGGCAGTGATGGGTGATGAGCAGGTGACCCTTCCTTCGTCGGGTCACGCAGGGCAGGCGGGATGGCAAGAGACATCAAGGCGAAAAGCCCCACCCTTCGCAGACTTTTCGAAGGGCACCCGCAAAAGCGCAAAAGCAGATTCGTCGTCGCGCGGTTCCACGGGGATGACACGACGAGTCATGAGTGGGCGGGGACGAGTTAAAGAAGAGCGAAAAGCGCCACTCTTCGCAAGAAGCACGAAGGATGGGCACTCGTAAGGGCAAATGCGGGAGGGGGGGGGCGCATGGTCGTCGCGAAATTCTGCACACCGGTGCTTTCCAACGACGCTGGCGCGCGTCTGGATATAGGTGAGGCGGGACTTCCGCAGTTCGCGGTGCGTATGAATGCGAGGGGGCGATGGGAGACTTGCTGCAAGACATACGGTACGGACTGCGAGTGCTGGGGAAATCGCCGGGGTTTGCGGCGGTAGCGATTCTTACGCTGGCGCTGGGGATTGGCGCGAACGCCGCTATTTTTCAACTGATTGACGCGGTCCGTTTGCGGACACTGCCGGTGAAGGACCCGCAGACACTTGGAATCGTTCACCTGAACACGAATCACTGGAATTCCGGGAATTTCAACGGCCCGTACGCCGAATTCACTTTTCCCTTGTGGCAGCAGGTGCAGCAGCGCCAGCAGGCATTTTCGTCCATCGCTGCTTGGGGCACGGAGGGATTAAATCTCGCAAATGGCGGCGAAGTGGACAATGCTCACGCCATTTGGGTGAGCGGCGAATTTTTCCGAGTGCTTGGCGTGCAGGCATTTGTCGGACGCCTCCTCGGTCCTCAGGATGACCAGAACGGCTGCTCAGGCGGCGCGAACATCAGTTATTCGTTCTGGCAGCGGCGGTATGGCGGAGCCGCTTCGGTGATCGGCAAAACGATCACACTCGAAGGACATCCGTTTCCAATTCTCGGCGTGACGCCGCCGAGTTTTTACGGCGTCTCGGTGGGCGACCGTTTCGACGTCGCTGTGCCGGTATGCACTGAGCCGATTATCGAGGGCGAATACAGCCGCATAACCGGGCCGAGGCCGCGCGAGAGCTGGTGGCTTTCAATTATCGGCCGGCTCAAACCGGGCTGGACGCTGGTACGTGCGGCTGCGCAGCTTGCGGTGATCACTCCTGCTGCGCTGCATGAAACCATCCCGCCGCAATACGATGCGGAAGGCGTGAAGCGTTATCTTGCCTATAAGCTGGAAGCGCGTCCGGCGGCAAATGGCTTTTCGGCGATGCGTCGCGATGCTTCCGAGCCGCTATTTTTACTGTTGGGACTTTCCGGCCTGGTTCTGCTGATCGCCTGCGCGAATCTGGCGAACCTGATGCTCGCTCGGGCTAGCGCGCGCGAACGCGAGATCGCTGTACGCTTGGCTCTTGGTGCTACGCGCGGACGGCTGATTCGCCAACTGCTCTCCGAAAGCGCGCTGTTGGCTGTCGCCGGAGCCGTGTGCGGAGGATTTCTCGCGGTAGGATTGAGCCGTTTTTTGATCGCTTTCATCAGCACGCCGGATAATCCAATTTTTCTCGACATGCCCACGGACTGGCGTGTGCTGGGATTTGCCGGGGGGCTGGCCGTCCTCACCACGATTCTTTTCGGGCTCGCGCCCGCGCTGCGATCCGGAAGCGTGCCTCCCGGTGCCGTGCTGAAGACTGGCGGACGCGGCATGACTGCAGGACGCGAACGTTTTCGATTGCAGCGCATTTTGGTGGCTTCGCAGGTGGCGTTGTCATTGGTGCTGCTCGCCGGAGCTTTGCTGTTCGCGCGAAGCCTGCGTAATTTGATGACGCGCGATCCGGGCTTCCAGCAAAATGGCGTGCTGATTGCGAATTTGGATGTGTCACGGCTGAAACTGCCTGCGACGCGACGCGAGCCGTTTGATCAGGATTTGCTCATGCGTGTGCGCGCTATCCCGGGCGTGGCCGCAGCGGCGACCGCAATGCGCTCCCCGGTGAGCGGCAACAGCAGCAACCAGTGGGTGCTCGACGACAAGGGCAACCATCCGAACGGCGCCGCTTGGATGGATTACATCAGCCCCGGCTATTTCGCAACGATGCAAATGCCCATTCTTGTCGGGCGCGATTTCAATTTGGACGACACAGCCACGTCGCCAAAGGTCGTCATCGTTAACCAGGCGTTTGTTAAGAAATTCCTGAGCGGCGCAAAAAACCCCATTGGCAGAGCGTTCCGCATGTGGGAATCGCCGGGGAAACCGCGGCCTTACTACACAGTCGTCGGGCTGGTGAAGGATTCGGTTTACAACGACATGCATCAGCCGATGGTACCGGTGATGTACTACCCGCGTATGCAGAATAGCGATCCTGAGACGTTTGCCGGTCTGACTTTTTTGATTCGCTCACGCGGTGGCATGACGGGGCTGCTCAATTCCGTGAAAGATACGATCACCGGCGTAAATCCGGAAATCGACATCCAATTCAAAGTGTTGCGCACGCAGATTCGGGAGTCTCTGGTGCAGGACGAATTGATGGCCACTCTGTGCGGGTTTTTCGGCGTGCTGGCGGTGCTGCTGGCGGCGATTGGACTCTACGGCGTGATCTCGTACACGGTGGCGCAGCGCACGAACGAGATTGGAATTCGCATGGCGCTGGGCGCGCAACGGAGCAACGTGGTGCGGCTAGTGCTGGGGGACGTTGCGATCCTGATCGCGATTGGGATTGTGGTAGGAACCGGGTTGACGCTTGCGGGAAGCAAGGCGGCAAGTTCGCTTCTCTTCGGGTTGAAAGCGCGCGATCCGCTGACGCTTGCGTTGGCGATGATGGTGCTGGCAGCGATTGGGTTCGCGGCGAGTTTTGTGCCTGCGCGGCGGGCCTCGCGGCTGGATCCGATTGCCGCGCTGCGATATGAATAGTTGAGGGTTGATAGGCGAGGGTTAAAAGTGAGGAGCGAAAGATTAAAGCAGATCCCTCGCCGCATGGCGGCTCGGATGACAAATACATTAAAACGAGACCAAAGACGAAGACTGGGACAAAGAAGGAAGCACGTCCTTCGCCACCGTTCGTCAAAAACGAGCGACCGGGTTCGGGATGACAATAAACGTTAAAGACCAAGGTGGAAAAACGAAAGTCGAAAGGTGAAACGCGAAAGATCCCACCCTTCGCAAACTTCGCTCAGGATAGCGCGCCCGCAAGATCGAGAAGGGAAAAACAAAAGGAGCAAAGGAGATCCCTCACCGCCGTTCGCCAAGAGCGGGCGGCCGGATACCCTTCGTACCTCGGGGCAGGCGGGATGACAGCAAACGTTAAAAGCGAAGCCGAAAAAACAGCGCGGCAAAGCATATCCCTCGTCGCGTGGCTCCTCGGGATGACAGCGCGTTATGTCGTGAATGTGTCTGGGATGGCAAAGTGCATTGGGTCGCGAAAGGACCCTTGGCGAAACAGGCTCAACGCGAGCTAATGGCAAAATGTAGAGTGCGAAGCCGACTTGCACCGCTTGCGCGGGCGGAGTTGAACGGGCGCTGAGCGAGGCTACCAAAAGTTGCAGGGGCGCGTCTGAAGACGTAGGATGGCGGAAATTTTGGGCGGAGGAAGCGATGGGGACACTGCTGCAGGATCTCCGGTACGGATTGAGGGTGCTGGCGAAATCGCCGGGATTTGCGGCGGTGGCGATATTGACACTTGCGCTCGGGATTGGCGCGAACACGGCGATCTTCAGCCTGATCGATGCGGTGATGCTGCGTTCGCTGCCGGTACAGAATCCCCAGCAACTGGTGATCCTCAAGTGGAGAGCGCGGCATGCGCCAGATGTGCACGAGTACATGTCGTCGGGAGACTGCGCGGGCGGCCTGGGCTTTGGGACAAATCCGTCGGGGTGCTCGTTTTCGGAGCCGCTGTTCCGGCGCATCGCGGAGACGAATGCGTTTTCGGGTGTCGTCGCGTTCGCCAATTCGGGACGGCTGGATTTGGCGGGCAATGGCCCGGCAACGGTGATCAACGGGCAACTTGTCTCGGGGGATTTTTTCGGCACCATGGGCGTGAAAGCAGCAGTGGGTCGCGTGTTTGGTCCGAGCGACGACACGCGGTCGGCGGCACCGGTCGCCGTGTTGAATTACGGCTACTGGCAAAGCGCGTTTGGAGGCTCTCGCGATGCGATCGGGCGCACGATTGAACTGAACAACGTCCCATTCACGATCGTCGGTGTGGCCGAAGCGCAATTCACGGGAATTACTCCGGGGAGCGATTACGACGTTTGGCTGCCGCTCGCTGACGAGGAAAAAATCGATCCCCGGGCGCAAATCATGGATCGGCTTGGGATGGCCAAGCGACAGGACGATGTGGCTTCGTGGTGGCTGACGATTATTGGGCGGCTCAAGCCGAACACGCCGGTGGCGCAGACGCAAACGGTTGTCAGCAGCGTCTTCCGCAACGAGATGCTACATGGGACTGTGCCAATGTTCCACAGTGGTCGAGCGGGAGGAGGGCCTGGCGGTCCTCCACCTGGCGGGCCGGCGGGCGGCGGAATGATGCGCCGCGAAATGGTTATGGGCGGAGGGCCGCCGCCCAGCGGGGGCAACGCACCAATTGGCATGGCCCCTCCGCCGCAAATGGCACCGGGTAAAGTGCCGTTGCAGATTCGTCGCGGAGGCCCTGGCGGCGCAATGCCGCAATCGGCGGGCAACAAGCCCGTGGTCGTGGGTGGACCGCCCGCCGGCGAAACGGCAAACGGCCCGAAGACATTGTCCCTGGCGGCCGACAATCCGGAGATTACGCTTGTGCCCGCGCAAACCGGTCTGATCGGGCAGCGCGGCCAGTACTCGCATCCGTTGTACGTCCTGATGCTGGCGGTGGGAATCGTTTTGCTGATTGCGTGCGCGAACGTGGCGGGACTGATGCTGGCGCGTGCGGCTGCCCGTCAAAAAGAAATCGCTGTGAGGCTGGCGCTCGGGGCAGGCCGGAAGCGGATCGTCCGGCAGCTATTGACCGAAAGCATGATGCTCTCGGTGGCGGGCGGAATTCTGGGGATTTTTTTCGCCTACGCGGGAGCGCGCGCGATCATTTCATTCGTTTCGAATAACCAGACGCGTCCGCTGGCATTTGCGGCGGGCATCGACATGCGGGTGCTGGGCTTTGCGATTGGGGTCTCTCTGCTCACAGGAATTCTTTTTGGCATTGCTCCAGCGTTTCGCAGCATACGCGTGGATTTGACTCCGGCGCTCAAGGAAGGAGAAGGAAGTTCCGCGAGTTCGGGGCATGCGAGCGGGAAATGGTTCAGCGTGGGCAATGGACTGGTGGTGGCGCAGGTGGCGCTGGCAATCGTAGTGCTGGTTGGCGCGGGATTGCTGGTGCGGACACTCGACAATTTGCGAAGCGTCGGTCTGGGATTCGATGCGCACAACATCGTGATTTTTAGCATTGACCCAACGCTGGCCGGTTATAAGGACGCGCAGGTGGACAGCTTCTACCGGGATTTGCAGGGCCGATTGGCCGCGACGCCGGGAGTGAGGGCGACAAGTTACTCGCAGATGCCGCTGTTGAGCGGGGGTTTGATGATCACAAGTTTCCACTGGCCGGGAATGCCGCAGGATCAGGAGTCCGACGCAGACTTTCTTCAGGTCGGGCCCGATTTCTTTGCAACCATGCACATTCCGTTTCTCACCGGGCGTAACTTCACGGCGTCAGATTTCGGGCTGGCCGTTGCAAATCGTGGAGCGGCGCCGACGGCGGCACCGACTCCCGTAATCGTGAATCAAACGTTTGTCGAGAAATACGTTGGGAAAGAAAACCCGATCGGGAAGCAGTTCGGCGAATCGGCCGGCGATGAAAACGGACCGAAGAGTCCCGGATATGAAATCATTGGCGTGGTGCGAGACGCAAAATACAACAGCCTACGGCGAAACATCCACGCGATGATGTACGGACCGCAGGCCGGAGGAGGAGCGTCGTTCGAGCTACGTACAGCGGCAGATCCCCAGGCCATTCTTCCCGCGATCCGAAAAGTGGTGGCGCAAGTCAACGCGAATTTGCCGCTGTTCAATGTGACGACAGAATCGGAGCAGATCGACCGGATGCTGTTTCAAGAGCGTCTGGTGGCGCGGGTGTCGAGTTTTTTTGGATTGCTGGCGCTGGTGCTGGCGAGCATTGGATTGTATGGGCTGCTTTCATATGAAGTGGCGCGGCGGACCCGGGAGATTGGGATTCGCATGGCGTTGGGAGCGCAAGAGGGGGATGTTTTGCGGCTGGTGGTGGGGCAGGGAATTATTCTCGCGATGGTGGGGGCGGCGGTGGGTGTTGCTGCGGCGCTTGGCGTGACGCGTTATTTGTCGGCCATGCTCTACGATGTGCATGCGAACGATCCTCTCACGATGGTGTCCGTGGCGATTCTGCTGCTGATTGTTGCGCTGGCGGCCTGCTACATTCCCGCGCGGCGGGCCACGCGAGTGGATCCGATGGTTGCGTTGAGATATGAATAGTCGATAGTTGATACTCGAGAGTTGAGAGTCGAAAAACAAAAACCCCACCCTTCGCGCCCATCGTTCAAGACGGGCGCTCAGGATGGGCACCCGCAAAAGCGAAAAGAAAAGCGATCCGAGCTGTGATGGTCTGCAAGTACGTTCGGGGCGAGATGATTGTGTTCGAGACAGAGCGGCTGAGGCTGCGCCATATGACCGGGGATGATCTCGACGCGCTGTCTGCAGTGCTGAGTGATCCGGTGGCGATGAAATATTATCCGAGCGCGTTCAAACGGGATGACGTGAAACGGTGGATCGAGTGGTGCATGGAAAGTTACGCGGAAAACGGATATGGCTTGTACGCGATGGTGCTGAAGAAGACGAATACAGTGATTGGCGATTGCGGGCACGCTCGGCAGGAAATCGACGGAGGAACGGAAATCGAGATCGGGTATCACGTGGTGCGCGAACATTGGGGGCAGGGTTATGCCACGGAAGCGGCACGCGGCGCAGCAGCGTATGGGTTTGAAACGCTGTGCGCGACGCAGCTGATTTCGCTGGTGCGCCCGGAAAATGCGCAGTCGCGTCGCGTGGCGGAAAAAGTGGGAATGAAGATAGAGAAAAGCATTCTACGAAAAGGGCTGGTTCATTTGATTTATTCTGTTGCGAAGCCGACATAAGTGAGTAACGGGTTGGAATCGTAGAGTCTTCACGGGCGAGAAAGTCGCGTGGTGCTGTTCAGGCATTTGAGTTTGGTCGAACGGGACGAGCAGGTGTAGATTGAGAGCGTTGAGGAGCAAACCATGAGGAAAGTCTTTGGTATCGCAATCGCGCTGTGCAGCGCAGTGTTGTGGGCCGGGGCGCAGCCGGCATTTGCGCAATATGGACCGGGCGGAATGGCGGGAACGGTACACGATGTCAATCGTCCGAATGACGTGAATGCGATACCGCCTGAGCAAGTTCTTTCCGCGAATCCGAACCTCGCGGCAAAGTTCCAAGCGATGCTGCCGGCCAATGTAACCGCGATGGATGCGGCGAAGGGCTACAACAACCTGCACAATTTCGCGGCGGCGGTTCGCGCGTCGCACGACCTGAATCTGCCGTTTCTTGAATTTAAGTGCACGGAGCTTGGCGGAAAATACTGTACGCCTGAGACGAAGGCTAAGGGAATGAATCTTGGCAAGACGATTCAAACGCTCAAGCCGGACATGGCGAAGGCGGATGTGAAAAGCGCGGAAAAGCAAGCGAACAAAGAGGCGAAGAACGACCAGCCATAGGGTGAGATGGTTTTTGCGCGGCAGGAGCGGCGGTAAATCCGAAACGGGACGAGAATGTAGGGGAGAGATTCAATCTGAGACGTGCGTTCCGGTTTGAAACAGCGTGGTATTTACTCCAGCCATTCTAAATTGTTCCATTCCTCAGTGATATTCCGCAAGTAGAACAATCGATGCCACAAGCAGCGCGTTAACGCTACGCGACGGCAGACGCATTCCGAAGGGTACTGGCCGGGGATATGCAGGCTATTTTGCGTGGAGTTTCGCGCAAAAAGTCGGGGTGCGTTTGCGCAGCGGTGCCTGTGGATTGTAAGCGCGAGTGCGATCGCGTTTCTGGGGAGTGCGGTAGCGACACGAGGTGCCTGCAAAACGACGGTAGCACAGGAGGAGCGATCCTCCGCAGCGCGAGCAGGATCGGCGGTAACGGATGACTGGCTCGAACACGTGCAGAAGAGCGTGGCGGCACACAATTTAACGGGCGCGCTTCAGATCGTTGACGCACGACTGGCCGTCGTGCCGGACGATTCGGATGCGATTGGATGGCGCGCGCAGCTTCTCGCATGGATTGGACGCCGTAAAGAAGCGGAGGCGGAATTTCAACGCGCTTTGCGGTTTTCGCCCCGCGATAGTGACTATTTGCTAGGGCTAGCGACGCTTGTTGCTCAGGATGGCCGAAATGCGGACGCGCTGGCGCTGCTCGATGCCGCCGTGCAGATTCCGCCTCCGCGCGCCGACGTGCTGAACGAGCGAGGCCGCGTGCTGCGTGCGATGGGACGGCGGGAGGAAGCTCGCTCAGCGTTTGTGCAAGCTCAGGCACTGGAACCGGCGAATATTTCCGTGACCGACGACGAGGCGCGGGCCGGGCTGCGGTCCTTGGAGTCACCCCCGCGATTTGAGCTCGATACTGGAAACGAAACCGACACGTTCAATTACACGGGGGCGGCGAATGCACAGACGATCACGTTCGTGGCGAAGCCGAATGCGCGATGGATATTGTCGACAGAAGGCGACATCTACCAGCGATTCGGCGCCGACGCGGAAAAAGTGATTGGCGCGGCGACGTACCGGTTCACAGGGTCCGACTCATTCACTGTGGGCGCGGGCGGAGGAAACGCCAACGGGATCATTCCGCGCGCAGAGACGTATTTTGAATACGGGCACGGATTTCGAATCTCGGAGACGAGAACCGTGCGCGGAATCGAGGTGACGTACGACCAACACTGGTTGTGGTACAGCCAAGCACACGTGCTTGTGTTCACTGGCACTGTCGTCGGCGATCTCGCACACGATTTTCGGTGGACAGTATCCGCGAATGGCGCGCGCAGCCAGTTCACGGGCACGCCCATTGCGTGGAAACCGTCGGGCTACAGCCGAATGGATTTTCCATTGCCGCACATTCCTGCCGACCGATTGCTGATGAATGTGATGTTCGCGGTGGGGTCGGAAAACTTCAGCGAGCTGGATCAGGTGGGCGCTTTTGCCTCGCGAACGTATGGCGGCGGATTTCGCGTGGGACTGAGCGAGAGGCAATATGTGAATTTTTATGCGGCGCGGCAATATCGCAATGGCGGGAACGTGGAGAGAATTTACGGGGTGAGCTATGGACTGCGATTCTGAGCGTACGACCGCCGGACGACAACACGCACCGGGGGCGGCAACGCGAAACACGACAAGATGACTTCGCTATACCACTGGATCAACGCAAGCGCGGCAGCGTTTGTAGTGCGGGCGATCATTTTTTCGCTGACAGGGATTGGGCTGCTTGTCGGATCGATTCTGGCGCGGCGGATAATTCGGCGGCGCTATTTTGACCGTTTGGCGGAGGCGGGTTTTTACGTGCGGCAGCATTGGGACGAGATTATCGGAGGTGAGATGCCGAGAAATGAGTGGGGCGACGTTCCTGCCGACTCGGAAGCAATTATCACGCAGGCCCTGGACCGGATGGAAACCGCGAGCGCTGAGGAAGCAGCGAGACTTCTAGATTTCCTGCGTCGTACAGGACTCCTTGACCGAATTCTCGCCGAAGCATGGCGGACGCGGGGCTGGAAACGGGAGGCAGCTCTGGTGCAGATGGGACGAACGCGCGCGTTAGAAGCCGTAGCAGTGCTGGTTGCAGCACTCGATGATCCGAATCCGGAGACGCAGCTTGCGGCAGTGCGGGGGTTGGCGCGTACGAGCCTGCCTCAGGCAGGAGAGGCAATGCTCGAGCGCGTGGTGGCCGGGGACTTGGCGTTAGCGGGAACGTCACTGCAGAATTCGCTGATTGCGTGCACGCGGATGAATCCGCGAATTCTGGTGCCGTACCTGCATCTGGCTCAGGGATCAGTGCGCGAGTTGCTGGCGCGGGTGATGGCGGAGGTCGCGTCGGTAGCGTTGGGCGACGATTTGTTGTTGCTGGCGTCGGATGCGCTGCCGGAAGTACGCGCGTCGGTGGCGCGCGCGCTGGCACATGCGGAATTCGGGTTCGCATTCCCCGCGCTGGCGCAACTTGCGACCGACGAAGAATGGTACGTACGGCTGAGGGCGCTTACGAGCATGGGGCAATTCAAGCAATCGCGCGCGCTGCCGGTGCTTCTTCGTGGCGTGTGCGATGAAAACCGCCATGTGCGGCAGCGCGCAGCGGAGGCGCTGGCTCACGTTCCTGATCCTACCAGCGTGTTGCGCGACGTGCTGAAGATGGAAGACGCATACGCGTTGCAAGCCATGATTGCGGAGCTGGATCGCACGGGTGATTTTGACAAAATACTGAAGGCACTCGAATCGACGGCGAGCCTGACGGGACGCGCGGAGGCGGAGCAGTTGCTGGAAGCGCTGGAAACAGGCGCGGAGGGATTGAACACGATGATGCGTTTGCCGTCGAGCACACGGAAAACCGCACAGACCGTGTAGACATGCGCGCCCTGTTGAACATTTCAAACAATACGTTCTTCCTGTATTACCTGTTTTCAAATCTCAGTTACCTGACATTGCTGATTGTGGCGTTGCTTTCGAGCCGCTCACATCACCAGCATCTAGCGTCGCTGCGACTCGATCGAATCAAGGCTTCGCCGCTGACCCCACCGATCACGCTGGTAGCGCCGGCACACAATGAAGAGGGGTCGATCGTGCCGGCGGTTCGCTCGCTGTTGCATGTTGACTATCCGGAGCTGGAAGTGGTGGTGGTGAACGACGGCTCGACGGACCGCACGCTCGCGCGCCTCCAGGAAGAATTCGATCTCCAGCCGGCGCGGCTGCTTTACATACCCCATATTGCGACGGCCGCTGTACGGGGGTTGTATCGCAGCACGACAGATCCACGGCTGATCGTGGTGGATAAGGAGCCCGGCGGCTCGAAGGCGGATGCGAGTAACGCAGGACTAAACGCGGCATCGAGCCCGTATACGTGCGTGGTGGATGCGGATTCATTGCTGGAATCGGACGCGCTGCTGCGAATCATGGTGAAGATTCTGGAGGATCCGAAGCATGTGGTCGCCGCGGGGGGGATTGTGCGCGTGCTGAACGGCTGTGAATTGATGAACGGGCGGATCCGCGCGGTCCGGCTGCCGCGAAGTCCCATCGTGATTTTTCAGGTGATCGAGTATTTGCGCGCGTTCCTGATCGGGCGCGAGGGCTGGGCGCGCGGAAACATGCTGACGATTATTTCCGGGGCGTTCGGAGTGTTCCGTCGCGACGTGGTGATGAGCGTGGGCGGGTATCGCGCGTCGGCAATTGGCGAGGATTTCGATTTAGTGGCGCGAATTCACCGGAGAATGCTCGATGACAAAAGGAAATACCGCATCGTGTTCGTGCCGGATCCGGTTTGCTGGACGGAAGTGCCACCGACGGCGAAATCACTTGGGCGGCAGCGCGCAAGGTGGCAAAAAGGGTTAATCGATGTTCTGTGGCCGAATCGCGACATGCTCTTCCGGAGGCGCTATGGGCGCATTGGCGGGATAGCGCTGCCGTACATGTGGGTATTCGAGTTGTTCGCGCCGATTTTCGAAATTCTGGGAATTGCGACAATTATTTTAGCCGCCGCGCTCGGAATGTTGAGCCGAGGCTTTTTTATCGAATTCATGGTTTACGGATATTTGTTTGCAGCGATGATCTCGGTGGGGGCGGTGCTGCAGGAAGAAATTACCTACCGGCGGTACAACAACTGGCGGGATGTCGCGCGGCTGACACTCTACTGCTTCCTGGAACAATTTCCGTACCGGCAAATGCATTTGTTCTGGCGGCTGCAAGGAATGTTGCAGTACGCACGCGGAGATGTAGTCTGGCGGACGATGGACCGCGTCGGATTGGAGAGCGCGAGTCCTCCACAGGCCGCCGATCTAGAATAAATCGTGCGGACGCTGGGAATGGCGACGTTACTGCTGCGATTGGGCAGGAAGATTGCTGAACAGGTTCGCACCGCCGTAAAAGACGGCCCACTGGCCGTAGGTTGCTTGCGGCACGATGTCGACGATGCCAAGCGTTTGTGGGACTTCAGAGGTGGTCACAGGAAAAAGATTTTCGTTAGGGCGTTCACCGGGGACATGAACGCGGAGTAGAAGAAGCACATCGCCGTCGACAGCCTTTCCACCGCGTAGTTCAAACCAGTAGCGCCAAACCAACATTTGATCGCGAATCTCGTCGAAAAACGCACTGGGCTTGCCGGCGAGCAGCTGGATTTGTGGGCTGGGGATCAGCGGACCGTTGGGCGCAGGGACGTGAACGCGGACGAGGTACTTTTGCGGCAGCGGGCCCGGAGGCGTCGTGTCGGTCTGAAGATTACCGGGGATTTCCTCGGGCTGCACAGGAAGTTCCCAGTCGGGCGCGGACCAATCGAGATTTGTGCCGTTCTGAAATCCGACATGTAGGAGTGTTGCGCGGGCTTGGGCGGGGCAAATCGCGCTCGTCAAACCGCTGGTTGCGCCAACTGAAAATGTGGCGCCGGAGGCGGCGGGTTTTGTCCAGGGGATGATGGAATATTGCGAGGGCAAATTGGATGAAAACCACATGGGGGAGAGTAAAGGATTTGCGCTGGCGGCGAACGTGGTGGCGAAAATGCGTTTGCCTTGCGCGTCGAGATATTCGAGCACGATGGCGATTTCCTGGATGGGACGAGGAAAGCCATTGTTCAAAGTGAGAACGCCGACGGAATTACCACGCGCGATGTACGAATTGGTGATGACACGGAGCGGGAGAAACCCCCTCGGCATTTCGACGGTGATGTTTTTGACCTGACAGAGCGGCGGACCTTCGGGGCGGCTCTTTTCTTTTTTCGGTGGCGTCTGGGCAGCGGTGGCGAGCGGAAGGAAAGCCGCAGTGACAAGAATTATTGCCGTCCGGATCGCCGGCGAGGCGATGCGGGGCCTATGTTTGCTGGGAGACATATTATTTACGATAACACAGGCGGGACGAGGCGAGCTGCATCGCAAATGGGTCGCGGCGGTGTTTGTTAAAGAGGAAAAGGCGTAGACCCGGTCCATTGTTGGATGCGAGTGGCGCGAGTATACTTCGGGGCACGTAATATGTCGTGAACTGAGATCCCAGAGGGAATATGCGGAGGCGAATGATTGCGTGTGTGTTTTTGTGGGCGACGATTTCCGCCTCTGCTCCATTCGCAAAGGCACAAGGACAGGTGAGTACGGCGCAGCACGCCGCGACCGGTTCACCGCCGGAGAGAATTCGCATTGGCGGGAATGTTGCAGTGACGAACTTAATTCACAAAGTGGATCCCGCATACCCGGCGATTGCGAAGGTGGCGAAAATCCAAGGGGCGATTGTGCTTCACGTGATTATCGGAAAGGATGGTGCTGTCAACGAGGTCCAGTTTGTTTCGGGACCGCCTCTCTTGATGAAGGCGGCGATCGATGCCGTGAAGCAGTGGAGGTACAAACCGACACTGCTGAACGGTCAGCCCGTTGAAGTAGATACGACGGTGACAGTCATCTTCAGGCTCGGGGACGATCAGCCGAGGGTCACGACGAAGGCTGAGGAAGTCTCATTGAAGGACGGAACGAAAATCGTTGGAAGGGTCATCCGGGTCGACGGCGATGCGTTCACGGTTCAGACGTCATTTTCGACATTAGAAATACCGCGCACTCAGATACTTTCTATTGTGTTTTACGAAAATTCGTTGGAAGCGCAGTCGGCGCTTCGCGCGACCCTTACTGTGCCAAGAAACATCGATCAGTCACTTTCGGGCGGCATTTATACTAACGGCATGGCACATTTTACTCTCAACGTGCCGGATGGCTGGAAACTAAATAACGCATTGGCGCGCAGGGTTTCGGCGGCCGTTGGCGCAATGACGGCATCCGATCCGCACGAAATGATTCTGATGGAAACGGTTTCTGATACAAACAATGCCAAGGAAGAGATGCAGATTATTGCGTCTACGCTTAAGACTAGTTTTGAGGGCTACGAGGAACTGGGCGAATCTCCGGTCGAGATTGACGGCATTGATGCTTATTCGCTGTCATTTCGCGCGGTCATTCCGGTCGGCCGCGTGCGGGTGCAGGCAGGTACAGACGAGCCCGCCGATACAACTGTGAAGGCACCGATAAAATATTTCGTTGTGGTTCTGCCGGAACAGAGTCAGACGGTTATCCTGATGTGCGCGGCTCCGGAGGCGATCTACGACCAATTCGAGCCGACATTTCGAAGGATTGTGTCTTCGTTTCATTCGACAGCTTGACATCCTCCTCTCCATAAATGGAGAGGATTCCTACTACCTCTCGCTGGTTTTGCGAGATGGCTTCGGGGGGTTCGCCGGCCGAGCGCCTTACCTCAGCGGCTCGTATCTCCAAGCGCGTTACTTTCCGCGTGCCCCGCGGTAGTCCGATTAGGAGTCTCGATGATGCAACAAAAAACACTCAAAAGCAATCGCTTACCCCGCCCTGAAGGGCCCTGAAGGGCGAGGCTTGCGCTCACGGGTGGTCAAGTGTGCCGCCTGGCGCGCAGCCGAAGCCGTGAACCACGTGAGAGCAAAGGGGGAAGAGAGGGAAATGAGAAAACGGATTGTGATGACGGCGGCGCTGTTGATGGCGAGTGCATGTTTCGTTGACGGCGCACGGGCGAAAAACAAAAAGCCGGTGGACCATGCGGCGGTGGCGACGGCGTACGAGCAAGGCAAAGCGTTTGCGGCACAGAAAGAATTCGGGAAGGCAATGTCCGCTTACGAAAAGGCGGAGAAACTGTCCCAGCATCAATGCACGATGTGCCTGCTCGGGATGTTTGCGATTTATAAACGCGTGGGCGATTCCGGTGACGCTCTGGATATTGCGAAGAAAGCAGTGAAGGAGGCCGGGGATGACAAGTCGCTCGCTGCACTCGCGCACGTGAGCCGCGGCGTCCTGTTGGCGCAAATGACTTCCAAACCCAAAGACAAGAAACTCGTGGAAGCGGTCAGTGAAGTTCGTGAAGCTCTGACGCTCGATCCATCGAACGCCATCGAGCACTTCGACCTTGGTGTGATGCTGATGAAGCAGGAAAACGACGCAGACGGCATTGAAGAACTGAAGATCTATCTAGCGTCGAACAGCCCGTCGCCCGCGGATGCAAAGCTGGCGCGCGCGATGATTGCCGATCCACGCCGGGCACGCGAGCCGTTTGCTCCCGACTTTTCCTTCACGGCGTTCGATGGCACTCACGTCTCGCTACAATCCCTTCACGGGAAGGTGGCGCTGTTGGATTTTTGGGCGACGTGGTGTCCGCCGTGCAGGGAATCGGTACCCGCGCTTCTTACTCTGCATAAGAGATTCGCAAACCAGCCGGTGGAGTTTATCGGCATAAGCGCGGACGGGAACGAGCAAGCCTGGAGGAAATTCGTTGCGGACCATCACATGGACTGGCCCGATTATCTCGATTCGTCGGGCGAGGTACAACAGGATTTCAGTGTGGATTCGTATCCGACATATATTGTGATCGATCGCGCGGGGCTGATTCGCTTCCGTCAGTCAGGATTTAGTGATCTTGGCAGCTTTGAAGATATCGAAGGAGCGATCAAGAAAGCACTGAAGGAAAAAGACGAGAAAAATGTGCCGACCCCGACGCCGGCGAAGGCCAGCGGGAAATGAGAGGCGCTAGGATAGCCGGAGCTTTCATCACTGCGGCGTTTGTGTGCAGTTGTCTATTGTTGGCGACGAACGCGCGAGGGCAGGGGGCGGAGCCGACGTTGACGTGGACGCGGCATGGGGAGGTGGTGTTTGAGGCGGACGTGCGGCCGGGGGACGCGGCAAAGAATTCGCGTCCGATGTTGGTGGAGAGCATGGAGATTTCTGGCGTGAGAAAGAAAGAAGGATGGGGCGAATTTGTGGCGGGGTTTTTGGATGCGACGTCGCGGGCGTGGCTGGGCACGATTCCGGCTGCGGCCGTGACGCAAAAAGGGAAAGCGACCGTTGTGTTTGCGGTGAATCGTGACGGAACGCTCGAAGGCGCGCCGGTGGTGGAACGTTCTTCCGGGGATGTGCCGATTGATGCGGCGACGCGCGAGGCGATTGCGAAGTCGGCGCCGTTCAAGGCGCTGCCGGAGAAGTACAAGAAGGATGCGGCGCAATTGAGGGTGACGTTTGCGTATGACCATCCGCGCGTGCCGTCGAGCGCAGGACGGAGATGAAGCGCTCGGACAATGATTATTCATAATGCTGGCTGCAACTCGTTTCAGTTAAACTGCCCCCATGAAACGGCGGATTATCCGGATACTCGTAATTGTGGCAGCGGTAGTGTTGGGTCTTCTTTCTATCTGGCGGCCGAAGGCAACCGCGGTTGGAACCATCCTGTTGCTGTACGTGACGTTCGAATACCTTCTGGCCACGCGGGATAATCTGGACCTCTCGCAGGAACATTTCAACCTGTTGGAGCGACAGATTGAGAAACAGGAACGTGTCTACTTACATTTCGACCTTATCAATAGCGAAACGGCGCTCGTATTACGCGTGTCAAACTTGGGGCTTTCAAATTTTCTGTTGCAAAGAGTACAGGTGCGCCGATCCGATGCGGCTAATTTCGACTACGACGTCCACAGAATCGTGCAATCGGGAAAGACGGAAAATATTGAGTTGTCGGGCGACCTGTATCAAGGGCTGGCGTTTGGCGGAGATTTTGAATTTACGCTCACATACCTGGGGCTCGACGGTTCCGGCAAAACACTACCAAAATGCTATAACGTGTTCCTGGGAATGCAGGACACTCCGGTAGACGTCAGGGAATGGCTTGATGACATTATCAATTGGGGAGCTCACTGCCCGAAGTGCGATGTACCTGTGCTGCTGAATCTGCACGGATTGACGACGTTTGACGACGCTGCCGTGAGGAGATCGAAGATGGTGGAGGATCTCGGCGCCTCATGTCCCAATCACAAGTCCGACTTCATTTTGAGCGACCAGGTTATCAAGGATCGGCAGCGCGCGCGTGACGACCAACGGAGGATGTAGCGTAAATCGTGCCGATGGTTTGCAGGCGGCCGGAGGCGTTTAACAAGAACGCAGAGCCGATTTTTACGGTGTCTTTTGAAATTGTGGATTTGCAGGTTTTGACCTCGCGCTGCCAATGGCACCTTGGATGATTGTTTCTTACATACACAACTGTTTGACAAAGTTCTGACATGCGCGTAACGGATTTTACCGCAAGCTCGATTTGTGTGAACCGCTGAAGAGCGGCGAGCCGCTGAAGACGGGTTCGATGGTTGCCGCGCCGGCGCAATGCCGGCGTTTTTGTTTTACGCCTGATCAGAGGCCAACCGCCTCACGTCAGCCGGACACGGAACCTCCGGCGGGACGTGAGCTACAACAGAGCAGCGTTTCCGAACGCGTGCTGCCGAGCATCGTGCCGGACGAGTTTGCAGATAATCATGCCGTGGAACTCGATGCGTGCAAGCGGTGATTTTCTTCAGACGCGGGACAAGTCGCGAAAATCGGGGACCCTGGGGGGTATGCGAATGTTCGGGCGCACGCGCAAATGCACGAGCAATTCATGCGAAAGCAGGAAATGCGAGGTGTAGCGTTCGCACAAAGCCAGGGATCGGCGAGGCCCAAGTCGTCGCTGAAGCCGACCCGAGCAGGCGCTCTCGCCGCAACGGCCGAGTCGGTGCCACTTTAATTCTAGGGGTTGCGTTCGGCGGTCGAGGCTTCGTTGCGAGACGAGCCGTAGGCGGGGGAATCCTGCTTGGCGATGGGAGCGACGAGGCGAACGACTTGCAGCATGCGTTCGGGCTTGAAAGGCTTGGCCATGCAGACGACGGCGCCGAAATTATGGCTTGCGGCGTAGTCGGCGGGCTGGGCATTACGCGTGACGAGGACAACGGGAACGCGGGCGAGGCGTTCGCTGTTCTTGATGATTAGGCAAAGATCGTATCCGGACGTGTCTCCGGCTTCGACTTCGGCAATGAAGCATGCGGGAACCGTGGTGCGCAGGATGTCGAGCGCGGCGGCTCCCGTGGAAACGACGAAGACGTCGTAACCCTCCGGCGTTAGAAGATTCTTCAGTTGCTCCTGGCCGCGCTCATCCGATTCCACGACGAGAACGATGGGACGCCTCTGCGTGGACTGGATAGGCGCGCCTTTTTCCGAAGAAGAAGCACCGTGGACAGCAGACTTCTCCTTAGCGCCCGGACCCGTGACGGCAGTTGCCGCGGCCGCACGATGATGAATGCGACGGAATTGGATTGCGACGCCAAGTTTGTTGTCGGGAAGATCGAGAGTGCGAACCACTTCGGCGGGCTCTTCGGCATTGAGCGCGTTGGGCGCGGTGGAGAACGGAAACGTGACGCCGAGGGACATGCCCTTCCAGAAATCGCGACGATCGGTTGCGAACAAGATGCCGTCGCGGGAAACGTCGACGGAAGTGGCGATCTCGGTGAAGGAGTCGGCCTTTGGATCTGTGGCGCGAACACGGATTTGCGCTGACACTTTGACGCGCCTGCGACGGCGGCGATCAGAGGCATGTTCGGTTTGAGAGGTTGAAGGCGCGTAATCCCTAGAATAGTGAGCGTTCATCGCGGTATCCCCCAGAACGCGCCAAGAAACGATAAGTGCAATGCGATTCCTAGCCACTGATCGGGCGAAGTGGCTTTGCACGGTCGTGCGGCAGGCGCTGCTGCGCGTGTGCAATGTTGCACTATATTGCATTGAGGGTAGCACCGGGGCCAATAGTACGAAAGGTGTTTGTGACGCACTCGCCACGGGCCCAGCGTTCGCGTTGAAAGAGCCCGTCCAGAGCAAGAAAAGGTCAGGACTTAGCAAACGCAAAAAAACGAGGCGCGTTTAGATTCCTGTCCGCAGTGTGAAACGAGGCGCAGCAATCTGGCACAAAGGAGAATACACATGGCAGCGAGCATTACGAAATTGGCGGTGCGCGGTGTAAGTTCGCGTTCCACGACGGGAAGTAAGATGGCTCCTGAGGCTTCACCCAAGAACTCGCAAGGACAGTTCACGGACGACGAAATTCTGGGGCTTGTGACGGCTGTGTCGCCGCGAGTAATGAGCGAAGTAGCCCCTGGTGAAAGCATGACGGATGCGAGCGGTGACGCCGGAATCGGTGGGGGCGACTCGAGCGCGCAAAGTGGGAGCTCTGGGACAGGCGATTCGAACGATGCCGGCCCCGACAGCGCGGACGCGGTTCAATCGAATGCGAATGGCGCGGTCGATCCTGAAATCGCGAAGGTCGTGGCGAGCAATCCGCAGGTACGCCAAAGGTTAGAGGACGTGCAAGCCTACCGTGCGGTGTTTCCTCCCCTGCGGCAGCGCAGGATGCGAAGAATCAGCTGGACGAGATGGATGGAATGTTTTTCTCCGGGCAACCAGCCGATCATGCGGCGCTCGTGGCGCGACTTCACCAGTTGTCGCCGGAAGCGTTTCATAATTTGCGCAGGCAGTGCAGGCGCACGCCGCTAGAGTCAGCGCGACCGGGCAAGCGCCGACTATCTCCACGGGCGCAATCGCTTCCACCGCGCCGGAGAGGCCGCCGGTACAAGGGGAACTGTTCCCGCGACAGAAAAGCGATGCTGAACATGCATTGGTTCAAGTTCAGCCGAACGCGAGCAGTGCAGCAGGACCTGTTGAAACTCAGCGGGACAGCCGAAAATCGGACGCAGTAGCACAGATGCATTGACATCCTCCTCTCCATAAATGGAGAGGATTCCTACTACCTCTCGCTGGTTTTGCGAGATGGCTTCGGGGGGTTCGCCGGCCGAGCGCCTTACCTCAGCGGCTCGTATCTCCAAGCGCGTTACTTTCCGCGTGCCCCGCGGTAGTCCGATTAGGAGTCTCGATGATGCAACAAAAAACACTCAAAAGCAATCGCTTACCCCGCCCTGAAGGGCCCTGAAGGGCGAGGCTTGCGCTCACGGGTGGTCAGTCCAATCGGCGCCTGCAGCGCCAAGCGATTCTCGGCGCGCGGCACAAGGGGCGTTTTTTTACGATACAAATGCGGCGGCGGTCGGGTACATTCTCGGAGCGATTCAGGCACAAGTAAATCAGCTGCTGCCGGACAGTGTACCGTCCGGGACGCGCAACCGCATCGTGGGGGAAGTTTACCGCGAGCTTGATGCGACGCTGCGTGCGAACCGACAACTGGGGAAACAGTTGCGAGAAGCATTCCAGTCTGGTGCGGGAGATGCGGGGCATCAACGCGTGATCGGAGAACGAACACAGGGCATTGTTGCGGCGAATCGCGGGCGGCCGCCACGGCATGAAGCGGCGTCGAAGCGCGTGGATATCGCGGGCGCATCGGACGGAGTGAATCGCAAGCCGATCTCGCCGCGGGATGTGAATTACCGGCAGCTTAGCGATGCCGACATTCTGAATTTGTAATGCGGAGGAGTGTTCATAAAATCGACTACGGTGACGATTGATTATTGAGCGTGGTTGGGCAAATCCTGGGCGGGGGTGCCTGCGGGGGAAGTGAATTCGTTGGGGGCGAAGCCGGAGACGGCGGCGATGGATTGGATGTCGAGCTCAGCGGAAGTGCCGCGATCGTCTTTATAGGTGATCGCTGTCGGAAAGCGCTGGGAATTTGAGAGCGCATTGGCCAGCGAAGTATAGTCGGCGAATGTCCAGGTTTGCTTGCCGGATGGCGAGCTCACGTCGTAGCTGAAGGGCTCGTAATTGTTTGGGTCGAGGCAAATGCGCTCATGAGTTTCGGCGGCATTGGCGACAATGCAGGTCAACTGCGCGCCGCTGCCATAGTGCTCGCCCTGAGGGCGTTCTTTTGCACGGGCACCCGATGGCAAAGACCATTGCAAGGCGCGCTTGATCATTCGCGCCCATAGATACGTGTGCGGCGTGTCCTGGCCTACGCGATAGAGCTTGCCGCCGGAGACGAGGATCGTCTCATGGACATTGCCGTACTGAAGGTCCTCGCGATACAGATTGGGCGCGGCCCAGCCGAGGGCGTAGGTGCCTTCGACTGACTGCTGGTTGAGTGCGTACTTCGCTTTGGCGAACAAAACGAAGGGGACGCTCGAAGGCGATTCGATGTTGGTGCGGGCACTGGCGCGCGCCAGAAGCGTGGCGGCGTCGTTTGTATTTCGAGAGCTGGCGGTTTGCGGTGCGGCGGTGACCTGCAACGTCCAAACGCAAAGCGCGATGAGGACCGCAGGAATGAGCGTTATCCAAATTACGCGGTGCATGGTCATGGAAATTATCACTGGAAAGCGGGAATTACAATCGCGGTCTCTCCGCAGCGCCCCGTGGCTGCGCGCAAAATAGGGTTCGTCCTACCGTAAGTGTAAAATGATCAGAAACGATTAACGTCGCGGGCGAGCTGCGGCGTGTCCGTGTCCATTCAATCCAGCGTGATGGCGCGTGCGTTTATTGCCGAAAGGCATTGCGGGCGGCTCTTCGGCGACAGCGGTCGGCGCCAACATACGGACGACGTGGAGCAGACGCTCTTGCTTGTACGGCTTGGCCATGCAAACGATGGCTCCGAGGGCATGGGCGGTTGAATAATCGTTAGGCTGGCCGGCGCGAGTGGTCATGACGACAGGGACGCGTTGGAGACGCTCATTGGACTTCACGATGAGGCAGAGATCGTAGCCCGACATGTCACTGATTTCGATTTCGGTGATCAGCAAATTGGGCGTGCGCTGGCGGAGGAATTCGACAGCCTCCGCGCCGGTCTCAACAGCTTCAACAACGTAACCTTCGCCCATGAGCACGGTGCGGATCGTATCGCGCGCGCGGGAATCGGCTTCCACGACCAGGACCAAAGGCATAGGCTTTTCGAGATCGCGCGCAACGTCACCCGCAGTCGGTGGTGCTTTGGTCGATTTTTCTTCAATTTTTTCCCCGTCAGGCCGAACTTCGGGGCGCTTGCCTTCGTAGAAGCGCACGCCGACGCCGAAGCGTCCTTCGGGCATTTCAAAAACGCGCGCGACCACCGCGGTGCGCTCGTGCTGCACGCCACCCGCGGCGCCCGAATAGGGGAAGGTGATTACAAGATCCATGCCGCGGCGGTATTCGCCCAGATTAGTGGTAAAGAGCAGACCGTCGCGCGAGGCGTCAACGGTCGTGCAGACTTCGGCCTTCTGAAGACTGCCCGAGTTCAGACGCACGCGAACGGGTGCAGACAGTTTCGTGCGCAAACGACGACGGCGCTCCGCGGCGCGTTCCATAACTTCCGTGACCGGAGGTCGTTCCATTGTGCTTATTGCTTCGGTTACATTTCCCATGTTCCCCACCTCAGTTTATAGGCAGCCGCCGCGGCTGACCCGCGAGCCTGACTGCGATAATGATGAATTTTGGCATTTCCCCCGTGCGAACGGTATAGCGCGAGGGTCACATTGTGACAGTACTCGCAGCACTTTGGCATTAGTACGAAGGTACTACGAGGGGTAACGCCGCCTCCGCGCGGGAAGGTTTCTCGGGAGTGCGGCGGCGCAAGAGCTATCCGGGGAACTGCCCGCTTCTTTCAGCCTTCGACTACCACCCGGAAAAAATGCCCATACGTTAGTAACACGCTTGTTTTTGACGGCAGCCGAGAGGCATCGCCGAATTTATTATTACAGGAAAGGAATAAATTCAACTGGTGGGTGCGACGCAGGAAATCACGGTTCGGATTCGGTACGAAAAACAATTGCCCGCCTTGGTGCTGGGCACGGACCCTGTACAAATCCGGTACGCGGCGGATCCGCTCGCACACACCGTGGCGGCGATGGCGGCGCGTTCACGAGGGGCGCGGGCGCTGGCCGAGGATATGTCGCTTGCAGCGCAAGCATCCATCGACAAACTGATCGAACGGCATGTGCGGCCGGAACAATTCAAAGGCCGGAGGCGCAAGCCGTACGGATATCGGCGAAGTGTGATTTATTTGTAGAGGCAAGCGGACGAGCAGCTTTCCAAGTAAAAAGTCGCTACGCGGACATGCGAAACGACAAAAGCGCTCGGGCGGAAGCCTACGCCACTCAGTCAACGTTGAGCGTCAGCGTGATGGCGCGCGAGGCATTTTGCGCGGTCGCGGAGATGTCGATCGAGTAGATGCCGGGAGGCGTTTCGTTGGGATTCGTTGTTGACGAGGAACCGCAGCCCGCCAGGGCAACCGCTGCGCACATTGCAACGAGCGCGAAGCTAAATAGCGCCAGAACGCGCCGCCGCGGCGAATTCCACGCAAACATCTGTGCACGGGGCGAACGCAAATACATTCTGGAAATTAGCAGGAAAAACATCGCGACAAGAGCGGCGAATAACAGGGGCCGCGCGGGACCATCGGGAAAATCCCGCAACGCAGGGACAGTGGCTGGGGTTACGGTTGTGCCTTGAGTGCCCATGGTGACAGTGAACGGCGCCGATTGTCCTGCAGTGACATTGACCGTGGAGGGCTTGATCACGCAAGTGAGCGAGTTGTTAGGCAATTGCAATGGACAGGCGGGCGTGACCGTGCCGCTGAACGTCGCGTCTGGCGTGATTTGCAAATTGTAAGTCGCCGAGTTGCCGGGCACGACGTTTTGCGATGTAGCGGCACTCGACGAGGCAGTGACCTGAAAATCGTCGCCCGTACCGGAAAGTTGGGCGGTCTGCGGACTCGAGGGATCGGCGTCAGTGACCTGGAGAACGGCCGCGCGAGAACCGGTGGCCTGGGGCGCAAACGTGACATTGATTTGACAAGAGGCTCCCGCGGCCACCTGGGGAACGCAATTGTTCGTCTGGGTGAAATCGGCGAAATTCGCGCCGGTGAAAGTAATGTCCGTGGTCTTAAGGGAGAACGCGTTTGCGGAATTATTTGTAAGCGTAAACAACTGGGCCGGAGTTGTGCCGCCGGTCGGCTCTGCACCGAAGTCAAATTGCGCGGGAGAAATGGTGACGGCGGCAGTAGGCGCGGCGGCGCCGATACCGGGCAGCTCGATGACGCGATGATTGCCGAGATCGGCAACAAACAAGTTTCCGCGGCGATCCATGGCGAGCGCGGCCGGCGAATTCAGAGTTGACGCGAGCGCCACACGCGCAAGCATTCCCGATTTTGCGTCGACGCGCAAAAGCGCATTTGCGCCCGTATCTGCAATGAATACGTTTCCCACGCCATCGACGGCGACGCCTTCGGGCGAAGCAATGGCGGCGCTGGCGGCAGAAATAGGCGCCGCGAGTTGCGCGGAAGCCGGGTTGGAGGGCGCTCCGGTGCCAGCGAAGGCGTTTGTATTACCGGAAGCGAGATCGATTATGAAGACGCGATTGGATGCGGGCGAAGCGACGTACAGCCGGCCGCGAGAATCGTCCGTGGCAACAGCGGTAGCATCGACAATGTGGGCGATGTAACTAAAATCGACGGCGCCTGGTGCGAGCGCAAGGACGCGATGATTGCCGCGATCGGCGACATAAAGATTCTGGCTCTCGTCGATGGCGAGTCCCGCAGGCTGAAAGAGATCCAAGTTGCTGGTATTCGAATGGGCGACGTTCTTCGCGGCCGAAACGGGTACGACGGCGACTTGTCCAGTTGTCATGTCGAGCAGGCGGATTCGATTTTGCAAGCGATTGGCGAGGAAGACGCGGCCTTGGGGAGTTACCGCGATGCCTGAAGGATCTTCGCCCGGGGCCGAAGCGCAGTCAGAGAAAACGGTGACGGTAATTTTCGCGTTGGGCGCGGATAGAGGCGAAGTATTGGATACAGCACTGACTTGGCGGGAAACGCAATGGGCGGGAGCGGGATTGGCAGCGAGGGAGATATAGAGATTTCCGGCCGCATCCACGGCGAGGCCGCGGACATTAGCGAATTGGCCTCCCGAGGCAATGATTGTAGGCGAGGCGACTGCAGAACGCTGATGTAGGGAGGCTTGCTGCGCGTCGGCGCGAGCAGGACTGCTGGTAACAACCCACGTAAGCGTCGCGAAAAGCACGAGCACCGCCAGGACACGGCGCAAATTTCCCCCTTAGGAATGCGGATCAAGAGCAAACGCTATGCAAAGTCCTAAATCATAGCACGGATGCAGAAGTTTGAATCGCGGTGTCTGGCCGCAACACACCACGGGACATGCGATGACCCTGAAGGCACAGGGGTTGCATCCGTGAGGTTGTGTGAGTGGGCACGAGCACGAGAGTAACCGGCACGCAGGCTAAGGTGCGTCGCCGGGCCGTCAGACCTGTTACCAACAGGCCCTACCCTTCGCAAACAACGCCTCAGGAGCACCCGAAAAGGGAAAGCCCAGGCGCTCAATCGAGAGCGATGTGCGTGCTGGTACGGCCAACCCCGTCAATTGCCTGAATTTTCGAGATCACCAGGGAATTGAGATCTTCGGAGCTGGCAACTTCAGCCACCACGTAGACGTCTGGGTCGCCCCAGCAGGCATTGGCCATTTTTACTCCGGGCAGGGCAGAGATCTTCTTGGCAATGTCGCGTGCCTTGCCAGGACCTGCGGTCACTAGAACATAGGCTCTCATTTTGGACCTCCTTGCGGAACTGATCCGCAGGCGGTTAGCGGTTGGGGTAGTGTCCTCATTTTAGCGCATTTTGAATTGGGCGAAAAGGACTCGTTCAGCACTCGTTCAGCACTCAGCAAAGTTTGCAATTGAACCTTCAGGAGGGAACTCTATGGCACTGGCATTTACATTGGTGGATTCATGGGATGACGGAAGGCGGATTCACATGGCGGGCACGATTGTGGTGTCGGGGAACTACGTGACGGGCAGCGACGCGCTGGATCTGAGCAGTATTGGGGCAGCGGGCGTGCCAACAACGAACCTCCAATTCAGGGCACGGCGTGGATGGATGGCCTGGCAGGTTATGACTATGTTTTCTCGCCGGGCGCAACGATCAACGCGAACAAAGTGAAAATGTTCCAGCAAGCAAGCGGCGCGGGAGCATTTACCGAACTCGCGGCAGGAGCGTATCCGGCGGCGATTTCCGGGGACACGATCACGTTCTACGGGATTTTCCCGCGACTGCAATAGCGGACAGTGACTCTTTTTGGGCACATCGGGGAACACGCACTTTTGGCTTCGCGGCGTGAGGGCGGTATACTGGAGGTGGCAAAAGGGAGCCGCGGAATGTTGGATTATTTCATCAACACTTATTGGGCGCATCCGGCGGCGGTCAGCGCAGCTGTGATTGCGGTCATAATCGTTCTGATATGGATGGCAGGGAGTGGATCGCGCCAGCGTTTCATCGTACTCAAAAAAACGAAGGAAACCGATCAGCTGGCGCGCGACATTAGCCGGATCGCCAGCGCGCTTGAGAAAATTGCCAAACAGCGTGAAATCCCCACGGATTACGTTGGGCGGCCGATTCCTCCGGGATGGGAAGACATGATTTCTTCCGGCGAGCCAGCAGAGGACGTGCCCGCGACCGCGCCCGTATTGGCGGGTAGCGCAGCTGTGGCAAAGAGCGAAGGTGTGGTGGCGGCGGAGCGCAACGATGCTCCGGGAACGCCAAAACGCGCGGCGAATCCAACTCCTTCTCCCGGATTTGTGAATCCGCTGGGAGGAACCGCGAGCCTGCTGGGCGGGAGGAAGAAACTCGATTTGCCGAATCCGCTGTACCGTCCGAAGTAATTTCTTCTACAAACGCAAAATACTTTTGTCGTCTTTGCGCTTCGAAGACCGGCGCAACAGCAGGCCCACGAGCAAAAGCACGCCCAAGACAATCAATACGCCCATAGCGACCGCAAGTGCGAAATGCGTCTGTAGCTCTGGATCTCTCGACGTGCGGGTGAATTCGTAAGCAACAAAAGGAATCAGCAAGAGCAGGAAGATTATGCTGCTGAGTCTGCGACGCTTGCGCTGAGCGCGCAAACGGGAGTTGAGTTCTGACTGATTGGCCGCGCTCGGGCGCCAAGGCTGCTTTTCCGTGTTGGTCGAAGTGCCCACCTGAAAATCATAGCAAAACATGAGAAGGGCTTCACGCCCGGCTGGAGAATCGTACCGCGCACGCGGGGCCGATCGGTCGGTCTTGTACGTGATTTGCTTTTGCAAAAGCGCTTTGAACACTACCCTTTGGGATATTGCTGCTAATATATATTATGTTTCCTTGCCGAGTTAAGACTTGGAGTGACGTTTGGAGTGGCGTTGCTTGCAAATCCCCTGGGGGCGCGTGGCTTGTATAGGCATCGTTGGGCAGCCTGCTTGGCTGGGCGACCGTCGCCCTGCAGAGGAGAGGCACGCTTTTAGGGCGTTCGGGAGAGGTCGAAGCGGATGGTTTCCTCCAGGGTTTGTCTGTCGCCGCCGACCATAGGGCGGCCGTTGATAAATAGCGTAGGCGTACTTTCCACTCCCAAGGCTTTCCCTTCCGCAAGATCAGCTTCGACTTTCGCTTTGGCTTCAGGCGCGGCCATGCATGCGTGAAGAGCGTCGGAGGATAATCCGGCAGCGGTGGCGAAGCTCGTGAGTTCGTCCCAGACGTTGTCGGCGGTAATGGCCTCCTGATTGTCGAACAACTGATTGTTAACTTTCCAAAAGGCGTCAGGTGAGGACTGGAAGGCGCAGCGGGCGGCGATGGCAGCGGTCATGGCCCACGGATGGATTTCGGTGAGGGGAAAATTCTTGAAGACGAAACGGACCTGCGGGAATTCGGGTTCGACCACCTTGAGAATCGAATACATTTCCTGGCAGTGAGGGCATTCGAAGTCGCTGAATTCGACCACCGTGACTTTCGCGTCGGCTGGCCCGATGGAGGGCGAGCCGGATAAATTCAGCTTGGCGCGATTCGCGGCAAAAGGGTCGGCGGCGAGGTCGCGGATCTCTCCACGGAACATGTAGCGGCCGTCTTTGGTGACGTAGACCGTTCCGGTCTCCGGGTGGCCTTGATGCATCACCTGCACAGGTATTTTGTACAAGCCGGAGATCTGCGCTTGTGTCGCGGGGCCGAGCTTGATTTGGTAGTCGGGTCCCCAGGCGAAAAGGACGCGCAGGTAGGCTTCGACCTTTGCGAGCAGCGGGTCGTTGCTCGGGAGTGCGTTGTTGGGGACCGCGGCGGCGGGTGACGCGGTGGCGGGAGGCGCCGCCGGATTCGCACCGGCGGATTTTGTTGGCGCGGGCTTCGTTTGCGCCGACGAAGATAGCGTGAATGCGAGAACGAGAAAGAGTGCGCGTCTGAACATTATTTGCCTGCCTTCCGTTTGCATGCCTTCGGAGAACAAGACCCCATCGAGAAACAAGATTGTAGCAAGATTTTGGGCTGATGCCAGTTCCCTTCTGGCCCGAAAAGCGAGGGCCGGAAGCCGAAAAACGAAGGTCGATAGACTGAATGGGAACTGAAACTCATTACCGATCAAGAAAATGGAAGTGCAACCTTTACGCTAGTTGCGTTTGCGGGACTTTGCACGTCAGTCGGGCCCTACAAGAAGGGCACCCACAAGCCGTCTGGGAGTCAGGGGATGAAGGGGGAAACGGCCAGCCGACGCTGGCGCCAGGCGCGGGCGCAGCAAGCCGCGCCCCTACGAAGGGTGGATGCAAGCCGGAGACAAAGGACGGGGCCGAAAAACAGAAAGCACGTCACCGCCATTCGCCAAAGCGGGCGACCGGGTTCGGGATGACAGACATAACGGCAGACAGGCTAAAGCCTGTGCCACGTACACAAAGGCAAAGCGGCAAAAGCCCCACGCTCACAAAACGAGCATCGATTGGATAAGAGCGAAGGCTCGGTTTCAGACCCGGGTATTCTGTAGTTGGAGGACCAAGAATCCCTGGGAAAGAAGAAGGAGCCTTCGATGAGGGGCACTCGAAAAGCGGCGTCGAGCCGCCCCGCAGAAGCGTTCGGGACGCAAAAACCGCGCCGCACTCCAAAAGTCAGGGGATGAATTTATTGGCTAGGGGGAAGCGGCGGCCTACGCTGAAGGCTTTGGAGGTGATTTTCAGGCCTGGCGGGGCTTGCTTGCGTTTGTACTCGCTGCGGTCGACGAGTTGCGCGACTTCGCGGACCAGCGAGAGAGGAAATCCATAATGGCTGGAGATTTCGTCGGGGCTTTGCAGGTCCTCGACGTAGGCTTTGAGGATGCGATCGAGAACGTCGTAGGGCGGGAGAGAATCTTGATCGGTTTGGTTGGGGCGAAGCTCGGCGGAGGGCGGCTTGGTGATGGTCGCTTGGGGGATCAGTTCCCTTTCGCGATTCACGAGACGCGCGAGTTCGTAGACCATGACTTTCGGGACGTCGGAAATCACGGCGAGGCCGCCGGCCATGTCGCCGTAAAGAGTGGAATAGCCAAGCGCCGTCTCGGATTTATTCGCGGTGCTCAGAACCATGGAGCCGAATTTGTTCGACAAGGCCATCAGCAGATTTCCGCGCGCACGCGCTTGGAGATTTTCCTCGGCGACGCCTTCTTTTTTGCCGGCGAAAACTCCGGCGAGGGTGGCGCGATAGCTCTCGAATATTTTGTCGATGGGCAGAACTTGATACTGAATGCCAAGATTTCCGGCGAGCTTTTTTGCGTCGGTCAAACTGCCCGGCGAGGAATACGGACCGGGCATGCTGACTCCCAGGACGTTTTGCGGACCCAGCGCATCGACGGCGATGGCGGCGACGAGGGCGGAATCGATGCCGCCGCTCAAGCCGATAACCACATCGCGAAAACCGCATTTGCAAACGTAGTCGCGCGTGCCGCAAACGAGCGCGTCATAGGCGGCTTCGAGTTCGTTTTTGGGCTGATCGCGAATGTCGCCGTCGCCGGTAGCGACATCGAAGAGGACCAAATCCTCGCGAAAAGAGGAGGCGAGGGCGGCGAGAGTTGCGTTGGCATTGAAGGCGAGGCTCGAGCCATCGAAGACGAGGCTGTCGTTTCCGCCGACTTGATTGACGTAGACGACGGGGACTTTGTGGTGGCGGGCGAGGGCTTGCAGCATGTCCATGCGCTGGCCGCGTTTATCGAGATTGTAAGGAGAAGCGGAAATGTTGAGAAGGACGGTGGTTCCCTTCCCGACAAGTTCGGCGACGGGATCGCGGTCGTAGAGGCGCTGAGTCCAAAATTGTTTATCGTTCCAAGAGTCTTCGCAAATTGTGATGCCGAGCTGCTGGCCGCCAAAAAGGAAATTGGATTGCGAGCGCGCGGGCTGAAAATAACGAGATTCGTCGAAGACATCGTATGTGGGAAGGAGCATTTTCTGCTGCTCGAAGGCGATGCGGCCGTCGTCGAGAAGCGCGGCGCAATTCGCGGCGAGTTTTCCGGTCGGGTCTTGCGCTTTACCGACGTAGCCGACGATGGCGGGCATCGGCATGCGGGAGGCGAGACGCTTGAGCTCCTTCAGATTGCGTTTGACGAACGAAGGGCGCTCGACGAGATCCTGCGGAGGATAGCCGCAAAGGCCGAGCTCGGAGAAAACGACAAGGTCGGCGGCTCGGGATTTGGCTTCGGCGGCCATTTGCAGCATGCGCGCGGAATTGCCCGCGAAATCGCCGACGGTTGGATTGAACTGGGCCAGGGCTATCTTCATCGAGAAGAATCAGGATACCGGAAAGCAGTGGCTAGTGACTAGTGGCGAGTGGCGAGAGAGGACAAAAACAAAAGGCAGATCCCTCACCGCATGGCGGCTCGGGATGACAGTTTCGCCCGGCGCGACGGGCCTCAGCGACGAAAGCCGCGCTGGTTCGTGATGGCTTAACGGCACGGCTGAAGCCGTGCCCTGACGCGCCACAGCTGAATCAAATGGAGAGATCACGCAAATTACCGAAAAGCAGATTGCTCCTCGCGGCCGTTCGTCGGAATGACAAACTCTTTTCAGGACGCGGCAGCTAAAAAGGCCCCGAGGCGATAGAGCAGGAGCAGGTCCCTCACCGCCGTTCGCGTCTCTTTTTTCGGGTTGCGCTGCTGACGCAGCTTGGGCCCGGCGAACGGGTTCAGGATGACAGTTTCGCGGGTTTGGTGTGTGTCTTTCTCTCTTGCTGTTCCTTAAGGACTCGCATCGTCCGGTTCAATACCCTGACAGTTGTTTTCAGCGCGGATTTTACTTTCTTTGAGAGATAACGGTTCGCCGCGGCTCTTAGAGATGGATTGCCTCGAAGAAGGGCTTCCAGTTCGCGCTCGAATCGTTTGCGCCTTCGGACGATGCTGTCACGATCGAGGCGTTGCCGAAATGTATCCAAGCTGGCCCGCACGTTAACCGGAACGGTTGAGCGGAGTTCCTGTTCAACCCCATTAAGGAGGTTCTCACATATCTCTTTCCAGTCCTTTTTCGTCATACGCAGGAAACTCACCACACGAACGAAAAAAAGGGCGCGGAGACAATAGCCTCCGCGCCCCCAAATATCTGGCGAGCAGAATTAAACGCTGAAGGAGCTGCCGCAGCCGCAGGTGCTTTTCACGTTGGGATTATTGAATTTGAAGCCAGAGCCTTCGATGGATTCGATGTAGTCGATGGAAATGCCGTCGAGGTACATCTCGCTCATCTGATCGACGAGAACCTTGAGGCCCTCGAATTCATAAACATTGTCGCTCGTCTCGTTGATCTGGCTTTCGAAAGCCATGTGGTAGCTAAAACCGGAGCAGCCGCCACCTACGACCGCCACGCGCAAACCCGTTGGTGCAGGGTTCTGCTGCGCGATGATCTCCTTGACTTTCGTTACGGCAACCGGCGTAAGAGCAATCATTATTGAATCTCCTCCCCAGACAGGGAATGTTGGGACGTGTTCACGAACAAGCCCATTATAGCAGATTTTGGGAGTGAGCGTGCGCGGGATCGGCGACGGCGTAATAACCATAAACACGAGGACTAACCGCGAAAGCAAATACATCACGCGGATGCGGCGCGCGAATGGAAAGGGACACAAAGGCATCTGTTCGGCACGGTTGAAATCGTGCCCTGACAAAGGCAAGGGCGTGGCAAGCAGCGCCCCCACGGAGACAAAGGAGGCACATGGGTAGTAGCGAAACGGGCGCAGCCCTTCCTCTGCTCAGGGTAAACGCGCGTCACGCGGGCGTGGCGAGGAGCGCCCTTACGAAAGCATATGCCGGCGTGTGTCGGTTCGTGAGAGGGCGCGGCGAAAAGATTCGACGCCGCGCGACGATGGTGGAATTTATGCGCCATTATTGCGGCGCGGAAGAAGCGCTGGGCGCCCTGGGATGGGCAGCAGCGCGGGCGCGGATTTCGCGCATGGTCAGGCGGCCTTGCTCGGCGATTTGCGGAGTCGCGCCGGCAGACCGGCGTGCGTAAGGCGCGATGGCTTCGAGGTCCGCAGGCGTGCCGATTAAATACAAGGCGCGCAAAGATTCCCATACCGCGTCGTCGCTCGGAAGGACGGCGGCGATGGGCTGGCCCGCAGAAACAGTTGCGCCGTCGTTGGCCAGCCAGCGGTTTAGCGTTCCGGGCGTTTCCGAGTGCACTTCCCGTCTGACATTTTTGGCTTTATTTTGAATTTCGACATGCGCGATCAGCGTGCCGGGGTTGATGGTTTGTCCGGGCTTGAGGCGCGTCTGCAAAATTCCGGCGTAAGGCGAATTGATGGGGGCGGGCTGGAGAATGCCGATGATGATTGCGTGGCCGGAAGTATCGTGAAAACGAACGAGAGCGAGTGCCGCGTTGCGCTGAACCATCGGATTTGAATCGTTGAGCAGGCGAAGGAGAGCAGTGTGGAAAGCCGGTGCTGTGTTGTCCTGCCCCATAACCCAGGCGTCCATGGTGCGGACTTCAGGGACGGGACTGGCGGCAAGGGCAACGACTTGGGGATAGAACTGCTTCACGGTGGGATCGTTCTGGATGATGCGATCGGCGACGGAGGAAAGTCCGTGCTGGATGTCGCGAGGACTTTGGGTGTCTTGCAGGGATTGCGTGAGCTGCGCGTTGGTGAGCGGACGTCCAAACCAAGTGGCACGCCACAAAAGGAAAGGCATCAGAACGAAAGCGAGCGTGACTCCGACAATTATGTACGTCCAACGAGCGCCGAGAGGCTTGCGCTGTGCTGGCGCGGGTGTCGCGATGTTGTTCATATGCGATGCGTTCTCCTACCCGAGGCGATTAGCCAAGAGCTGTCAAATTACAAGCTATCGTGGCGCGGGGCCGCCAAAAGCGAAAAGCAGATCCCTCGCCCCGGAAAGACATCCGGGACGCCCAAATGCCCGCCGCATGGCGGCTCGGGATGACAAATTCCTGAGGCGCTTCCGGGACTATGATGACAAGAGAGCTAATCTATCTCAAGAGTAGTTCATGAGCGCCTAGAAGTTAGCGCACAATTCCTTGACCGCGTCGTTTCCACCTCAGCGGTTAAAACCCCTGAGTTTTCGGGATTTTTCGGCACGGCTAAAGCCGTGCCTGACGAAGACCGTTCCGGACATGCAGATGACTTCTGGGAGGCATAGACGACATAAAAGAGCCGATTCGTGACGATCATGCCAGCCTGGCCAAAGATAGTATAGCGATGTGCGTGGAAGGCAGCGCCGGCGCGGCGTAGACGACGTAAAGCAGCCAGTAGATGACGACGCCAGTGATGGAAACGTAGAGCCAGATGGGGAGGGTCCATCGCGCGATGGCTTTGTGACTGGCGAAGCGCGAGCGCAGCGCGAAATACAGCGTGATGAGCACGAGCGGGACAATCGCGACGGCGAGTATCGTATGCGTGGTGAGAAGCGTGAAATACGCGGGACGCGCCCAGCCGCGTCCTTGAAAATAAATTACTCCGGCTTTGAGGTGGAAATAGATATAGGAAGCGAGAAAGACGGTGGAGCAGGCGACGGCCGAAAGCATGCAGAGCTTGTGCGGCAGAATTTTGCGGCGGCGGATGAAGGAATATCCGGTGATGGCGAACAGGGCGCTGGCTGCGTTGAGGCATGCATTGAGGCGAGGAAGCGACGAAACGGAGAGCGACAGCATTGTGGCGGGAAAGCGGTTACTTTCCGCCTCCCTTTTGAGACGAGCCGCCCGCGCGGCGATGGCCGAAGAGACCGCGCTCCCACGCGAGGAGCAAAAGTTGAAGAGAGAATATTCCGCCCATCATCAGGCAAATCAGCAGGAGGAGGAGGCCGTCCACGCCTGAGGTGAGCAGGCCGCTAGCGACGTCCCAAATCAGGCCGAGAATAGAGAGGACAACGATGACGAAGGCAAGTATGGCGACTTCAATCATGGGCGTCTCGCAGGGAATGGTTTTTGGAAATTACTTCGCAAATTCTTTGAACGGGCGTGGTGGCGGCCCCAGGGGTTAAAACCCCTGAGTTTTTCGGGACTTTTCGACACGGCTGAAGGCGTGCCCTGACGAAGCCGGTTTATGCGATGACTTCCGGGAAGCCGGCGGAGATTTGGGCGCTGGGGATGCAAAGTTACCTCACGACTTTGTCGAGCATAAGCAAACCGAGAAGCAAGGGAATGTGCACGACGGTGGCGTGCATCAGCCATTTGGCGCGAGCATTGGTGCGCGAGCGCGAAGCCCAGAGACAAGCCTCGACGAGCAACATGCCGAGAATCAGCGCGCCGAAAAAGTAACGCAGGCCGGCGAGACCGATCACGGAGGGCAACAGGCTGATGGGCACAAGAGCCGCAGCGGCGAAAATAATCTGGCCGAAGGTGGCGGAACCCGCGCGGTCGACGAAGGGAAGCATGCGGATGCCGGCGCGGGCGTAGTCCTCGCGATACATCCAGGCAATGGCGTGAAAATGCGGGAACTGCCACAAAAAAAGAATTGCGAAGAGCAGCCATGCGCCTCCGCCGAGCGAACCGCGTGCGGCGGCCCAACCGACGAGTGGCGGAATCGCTCCGGGAATCGCGCCGATGGCGGTGGCGAGCGTGGTGCGCGTTTTGAGCGGCGTGTACACGCCGAGATAGAGAGCGCTGGTGAGCAGAGCCAAACCGCAAGCGAGCCAGTTGGTGAACAGAGCGAGATAGCCGCCGCCAAGAACGAGCAATCCCGCGGCGAATGCCAGCGCGTCGCGAGGCTGCAAAGCTCCGAGTGGCAACGGACGAGCGCTGGTGCGGCGCATTTTAGCGTCGGTCGCGCGCTCGAAATATTGATTGAGCGCTGCGGTGCCCGCAGCCACTAGCGTGGTACCGAAAACCGCGTGGAACATGCCGATCGCCTGGATGGGTCCCTTTGCGCCGAGGTAGAAGCCAGCCATGGTGGTGAGGACGACGAGGAACGTGACGTCTGGCTTGACGAGAATTGCGTACGCCGAGAGGCGTGACATGGGGCGAGCAGCCACGGCGATGGAAACCGGGGTGGTATCGGAGGCACTCATCGGGATGACCTCATGAGAGTGCGCGCTCCGTGGGAGATTCGAGGCGCGCGGCGTGAACGGGTTTTAGAATGCGATAGCATGCGAGCATTAGGATAACACTGGATGCAAACGTCAAGGCTCCGACGGCGACATGAGCGACCGTGAGCGTGACGTACATGGGCGTGGGCTGGACAGCGTCGCGCGCGGCGAGCACGGCCCAGTAGGCGACTCCGCCGAGGACGAGTTGAAGGCCGAGCAAGATTTCCAGATAGCGCGCGGCGCGGCGCAAGTCTCTTACTGCACGGAAACGGCGGCTGACGGCGAGAACGGTCCAAAAAACCATGGCCGTGACGAAGATGGCTCCGATGATATGAGGGATGATGCCGAAGGCGTTGTGACGAAAGGCAGCACCGAGGACGATTTGGAGCAGAATAAGGACGGAAGTCCAAACGGTGAGCGCGCGAAGAGTGGGAGAGCCGCGGTCTTCGATTTGGGGCAACGGGCTTAGCCACCAGCGGCTGGTGAAGACGGCGATGCTGACTATGGTGATGAAAAATAATTCGGCAAGTGTTGCGTGGGCGGAGGAAACAGGAGGCGGCAAAAGGAATTTGACGGTGATGCCGCCGAGGATGCCTTGCGCCACGACGAGAGCGAGCGCTGCCCAAGCGAGGTTGCGAACCCAGGAGCGCGATTCCTTGCGCCACGTCCATACAGCGAGAATTATAGTGAGAATGCCGACGAGAGTGGCGATCATGCGATGGCCGTGCTCGTACATGATTCCGCCAACCATGGGGGGAAGCAGCGAGCCGTAGGAAAGCGGCCAATCGGGAACGGCGAGGCCAGCGTCGTTGCTGGTGACGAGCGCGCCGGCGATCAGGAGCAGGAACGTGCAAGCCGCCGTGAAGACGGCGAAGCGATGAAGTGCGCGACTGCCAGGCTCTCTCAAAGACTCCTAGTTCCCTTTCACGAACGCGAAAATAAAATTATGAATTGTCGGCGAGCCCGCAAGAATCCAGATTCCTCCTCGCGGCTGCTCGTCGGAATGACAACAAAAACTCACATTGCAAAAAGCCGCCCAACAGCCCTGCTCACCGAATTTTAACATGCGTGCGTGGACCACCAGCGATTCGCGAACAAAGGAACAAGGATTGATGGCAAAGGCCTCCGCCGAAGTTGCGAGGAAGCCTTCGCCGTCAAAAAAAGTAAAACGAATCGTCGACTAAGATGAGGCCTTGAACGTGAAGTCGGCGGTTTTTGACTCTTTGTTTCCGATGGTCACGGTTTGATCGACGACGCCATACTTTTCCTGCCAGGCTTCGATGGTGTACGTGCCGGGAGGCAAATTCTTGAGTTCGAATTTGCCGTCTTTGGTCGTGACGGCGTAATACGGATTGGCCATCACGGCGAAATATCCCTTCATCCACGGGTGGACGTTGCACTTCACGGGAATGGCAACCTCGGGACGGGCGAAGCTATCCACGATTGCGGGCGCCTTGGGCGGCTGGGATTTATTCCATTCGCGGTTGTCGGCGGGCGTCGGGTGAATATTGTGTGTAGTATCGTCGCTGTTGATGACCTGGAGCTGCTGTCCCACCATGAGAGCCACGACATGCGGGGTGTACATGCAGCCTTTCTGGTCAAAAGTTACCGGCTCTGTCGGGGTTGGGAACGAATAGTCCTCGGCGCCGGACTTGACGTATACGACGACGTTGGCCAGCGTGCCGCCGCTGCCGGTGACGACTTCGTCTGGATAGACGGGCTTCGAATTAGCCTTGACGCAATAGGGATCCGCGCTCATGTTGATCGGCTTGAACTTTGGCGCCGTTCCGTCGAGTTTGACGACTCCGCTGACGGAGCCGACGGTGGACATGTCCACTGTCTTTTTCGCCGCAGAGGCGGCGGCAGGCTGTTCTTCGCCCGTTGGTTGACTCTGATTTTTGCTGCATCCGACAACGACAAGCGCGAAAGCGGCTGCCGCTGTCCAAGAAATCCATTTCCTATTCATAATGCGATTATTCCTCCTGAATTTTTAAATAGGCCCGAGAATCGAGATAAATGGCTTTGCCCCCCGGTTTGACACCGGATGTCACCCCTCTAGAGTATTACTTTTTGGCACGGGAAGAACCTGCTTTCGGCGCGGAGGGGGTGCGACCGGAAAGCATGGCTTGCTCCTGCGGGGTCAGTTCGAGGAGATAGCGGACGAGCAACTCCGCTTCGTCGCCAGTGAACTGGTGGGCAGCAGCAGGCAAAGGCCCGTTGAATACCCAGCGGCCGTCCTGCCGGACGAACAATCCGGAAGGCATGGCTGTGCCGGGGATGATGGTGGCCGGCTCGGTGATCCAGCGCTCGGTCCACGGAGCGCGCAGGCGCTGGCCGGCCAGCAGGAAATTGGGAGCGGTGGCGTTCTTGTCGTGCGCCGGGTTGCCGGTGGCATGGCACTTCAAACAAGGCGCGGCGGGACTGGTGAAGATGGCGCGCGCCACGGAGCGCTCCTGATCGGTCAAAGGAGCGAGCCTTTGCGGAATGAAGGGTTGCTGCTGGGACGACAAAGCGCCGAAGAAAAGAACGAGCTTGCGAATTTCGTCGTCGGACAAAAAGAAGGTGGGCATGCGAACTTTAAGATAGCTGCGGACGCCGTTGCGGTCTTCGTCCGTGGTGCTCAGTGCGGGATTCGCCAGGAATTGCTTGAGCCACTCAGGATTGACGCGCGCGCCTTCGCTGGTGAGCACCGGCGGCAGGTTGATGGAATTGTCGGCCTGATACATCGGCAGGCCCATGAGGACGCTCTTCTGGCCGATGTCGATTTGATGGCAGCCGATGCAATTGTACTTGGTAACGATCCACCAACCCTGTTGGATGTATTTGCGCTGATCGGCTGGAGTGTACTGGTAACTCGGCGGGAGAGTGGATTCCGTGCTGCCGAGCAAGAAAGAAGTGAGGGCGTTGATCTGCGGCTGATCGATATTCGGCCGCGGCATGCGCAGGCGATCCATGGGGTTCGGCTTGTACTTGCCTTCGTCGAATATCGCGGGATTTTTGAGCTTCTGATCGAAGAAGCCCTTCAGGTCGTACCAAGAGCCGCGCGGGTCTTTTTGGCCGTCGGGCAAAACACCGTCCTGCGCTTTGGTGTAGAGAAGGGCGAAATCGAAACGGCCGATGGGCTTGCTGCCTTCCGTTGTGAGCTCCGTGCCAATGGGCGCGGCGTCTTCGAGCCCGGAAATTTCATGGCAACCGGCACAGCCGTAATGTTCGACGAGAGCTTTGCCCTTGTCGAAGAGATTTGCGTCGTTGATATAGCTCGCCTGATCATAATGGGCGCTTGAATCCTTCTGAGTCATCAGGTAGCTGGCAATGTCGCGGGCTTCCTGCCAACTGAGGCGGAAGTCGGGCATGATGGTGGCTTGCTGGACGACGAGTTCGCGGCCATCGTTGGGGCAGCGCGAGTGTTCCTCGTCGAATACGTAGGGCAGATTGTGCTTGGCGTAGTCGGCAGGGCCGATGTCTTTATGTTCGTAGGGGCAATAGGGCTCGGTGCGAACGCGGGGATTATGAATCCAGCGGACGATGTAATCGTAATTTGCCTTTTCGCCGACGCGGCTGAGGTTTGCGGCAGCGTCGCCGCCGATTTTCTGACTTCCCTCCCCGATTGAGTGACACGCCAGGCAGCCGAGCGATTCGAACATGGCTTTGCCGTTCGCGGCGTCGCCGGAGGGCTGCTTATCGAGCGCGGGGCCTTTGAGTCCCTGCTGCCAAATAAAAGCGGAGATGGCCTGGACTTCGTCGGGCTGCAAGCGAAACTGCGGCATTTTCGTGGTGGGATCGAATTGCCATGTGTGGCCGAGCCAATATGGAATCCAGTTCGGATTGAGCTTCATGCGGACTTCTTTTAGATCCGGGCCGACACGCTTGACTTCCTGTTGAAGGCTGTGGCTGAGCTCGTCGAGTTGCTCGACCCGGGCGTCAATCTTGCTGACACCGACGGTGAGATTTGTAGCTTGGGCGTACAGCTTCTGCGCGGCGGCGTTGTTGGGTGCCTGGTCGCCGGCCTTGTTCAATTGCGGGATTTTCTGATTGTCGTCGGCCTTCGTTTTTTCGAGGCTGGCGATTTCGCGAACGGTGTCCTCGAGACGCTGGGCCTGGTCGTCGAAACCGGCATAGTTGTGGCATCCGACGCACCCTTTTTGGCGGTAGAGGATTTTGGCTTCGTTGAGCACGGTAGCGTGCTCGGTCCACGCGTCAGCGGAATGGCATTGCTGGCAGCCGGCATTGTAATTTTCCGGATAGTAGAGCGGCCAGAGCCAGTGCTCGTAACGGCCATGAGCCATTTCGACGGTGTCGAGCGCGCGGCCATTTCCACCGTGGCAGGGCGAGCAGCCGAATTTATCGAGCGGGTGCCATTGCAGAAGTTGCTGGTCAGGATGACTCGAAAATGGCGCGTGGTTGTTTTTTTGCAGGCCGAGATCGGCCTTGGTGAGCTTCAACGCGGGTGGTACATACGTAGGATCCATGCCCACGTGGCAGGACTGGCAGCGATCCGTGAGACCGACGCCGCCGACATCGTTGATTTCGTGGCCCGGCGGGTTCACGTTGATTTGAATGAGCGAGACGTCCATGGATTGAACGGTATTGAGGAGTCCCTTGAGTTGCGCGGCGTTCAAGCCGGGAAGTTTGTCGGCGAGATATTTCGCCATGGCGTCCTGCGCATCTTTCACAGGCTTGTCGACGTCGCCTTCCTTGGCCGTGAGTTGCGCTTTCTGGTCGAGCAATTGATTGAATGTATCGTTGAGCTGATTGTAATTGAGTTTTTTCTCGACGGTCGTGCCGTCGGAGTGGGGCCAATCGACGCTGTAGGTTCTGGCTTCAGCTTCCTGGACATCCTTGAATTTGCTTTGCTTTTCGCGGCGGTAGGAGGCGGTGTTGGGAATAATTTCGTAGTCGTAAATGAGCGAGCCGACAAGGCTGCGGTCGGTCTGGAAGTAAGGAAGCATGGCGGCGCGCTGCTCGTCGACGACGCCGATTTGCTGGTGAATCGCGGCGTCCTGAGGCGTGGCGGCGGCCTGGGCTTGCTGGAGTGTCGCGGAAAGTTTTTGATAGTCGGGAGACGAATAGACGGATTTTTCGGCAGCGTCGCGAGCGCGGATTTGTTTTTGCAGATAGCCGGAATAGGAGGATGCGAAACGCTGCTGATATCCGCGCCAGGGGCGGAGGCCGACGAACTCCTGGTACAGTGCCCAGGTGACGCACAGCAAAAGCACGAAGACCGCGATCAAAATCACGTTGGCGTACGAGCGACTTTTTATCGGATCATCGGGCAGCAGTTCAGGCAAACGCGATCTCCTTCAAGAGTATCTTGCCAACCTCAGGGGTTAAAACGAAGGCAAAGGCACACAGGCTAGAGTCTGTGCCAGGTAGACTAGTCAACAAAGCAAGGCGACTTGTAACCGCTAGATGCTGAACCACGGCGTCTCCCAGATGTATTTAATGCGGAAAACGAGCCGGAGGAAAATGGTGACCGGCAGAAAGAGCATGGTGATGAGAAGGATGTACATGGTGACGGTCTGAACCAGACTCATCCTGCGATAAATTTTCCGGCTGTAATCGGTGCGTGTGCAAATCCAGTGAATGAGCAGCGCGGCGAGGATTCCATAGAGCACCATGGGAATGATCCCGAAAAGGCCGCGGGCAATGATCAAGGCTTCGGGTTTCCACGCCGCGGGCAAAATGTGGGCGAGCCAGTGCCCGTTGACGCCGAAAATCTGGTCAAGGTTGCGGTTGACGTTGAATTCCACGCGATCCGGATCCCAAGTTTGGGTGGGCCAATACCACATGAAACCAGGGCCGCGAATGAATGTGCCGATGGACACCAGGACCATCCAGATGGCCTCGAATCCGATGAGGAAAGTCCAAATCGCGAAGCGGCGCTGCTTGTAGGTGTAGTAGCCGTTGCCGAGCGGATTCGCGTCGATAAAAGGAATGGCCATGAGGCCGACAATAATCAGCGTGGGAACGATGACGCCGGCGATCCACGGGTCAAAATATTCGAGCATTTCCTGAAGGCCGAGGAAATACCACGGAGCCTTTGCGGGATTCATGGTGACGCTGGCGTTAGCGGGTTCTTCGAGCGGCGCATTCATTGTGAGCGCCCAGACCATCAAGATGATGGTGATGATGATGGCGGCGAGGAGTTCCTTGCGCATGAGGAACGGATTCGTGTGCAACTCGCGTTCCCAGCGGGAACTGTAAGGATAGGTCGTGCGGTGATGCGTGCGCGCGAGTTGCGGGTCGCCCTCGAGTTGCGCGATGAGGCGATCGTTCGCCAACGCATTGTGAAAGGCAAGCCAAGTGAAAAATGGGACAAAAAGGAGCATCGCGACAATAGGAATATTGTCGGGCGTCGAGATGATGACCCAGAGTTGGTGCCAGTCACCGAACATTTATAGAGAAGCCCTCATACTTTGGTTTCCGATTCGAGCATTACGGGTGAGGGGCCGGAGATTCCGCCGTCCTTGCGAACGCGCCAGAAATGCACGCCCATGAAAACCGAAGCGATCAGCGGAATCGCGATGCAGTGCCAGATATAAGCGCGAAGAAGCGCGTTGGCGTCGACGATCGAGCCGCCGAGAAGGCCAAAGCGGACGTCGTTGTAGGCGTTCATGCCCAACTGCGGGCCGAAGGGTCCCTGGCTGCCTAACAAAGGCGTGGCGCGCGCCATGTTGGTTCCCACCGTGACGGCCCAGAAGCCCAACTGATCGTCCGGGAGTAGATAGCCGGTGAACGAGAGGAGCAACGTCAAGACCATCAGGAGAACGCCGATGCACCAATTGAATTCGCGCGGGCGCTTGTACGAGCCGGACATGAAAACGCGGAACATGTGCAGCCAGACGGCCATGACCATCAAGTGAGCGGCCCAGCGGTGCATGTTGCGAAGGAGTTGGCCAAAGGGAACGTCGTTTTCAAGATAGAGAATGTCGCGAAAGGCCTGAACCTTTGTGGGGTGATAGTAAAACATGAGCAACACGCCGGTGAAAACGAGGACGATGAACAGATAAAACGTGATGCCGCCCATGCCCCACGTATACTCGTAACGCGTGGCGTCGCGATTGACCTTGGCGGGATGAATGTGAAAAAAAAGATTGTTGAGAGTGGAAAGGGCGCGGTTGCGCGGCTCCTCGTTGTGCTTGATACGGAAAATCGCGCGATAAAGCTGAGTTTCTTCAGGCTTCTTCAGCTCTTCGGCCTGTTCGCGAGCTTTTACCTTGAGCGTTTCGCCCAGCTCACGCGTCTTTTCTTTTATGTCTTCGAGAACGCCCTGCTTGCGGCCGCTCTCTCCGCCTTCATCCGCCATTTCGGGGGCCTCTTCCCTGCTGACTGAATCTAGGCGCCAATGTACGCGCCCGCATCGTTGAACTGATTCGTGCCAGCCGCGGGATCCTGAATGTAGCGCTGGCTGGTGTCGACAATAATCTGGTTCGATGGATCGAGAATAATGTGGCAGCGATCCATGGGACGCGGCGCGGGACCGGCGAAGTTGACGCCTTCGCTGTCATATTCGCTGCCGTGGCACGGACAATGAAAAATATTCTGGGACGGTTCCCAGTCCGGCGTGCAACCCAGGTGAGTGCACTGGGCGAAGATCACGAAGAGGCGTCCCGGCTCGCGCACCACCCAGCAACGCTCCGATTGCAGGAAGCGCTGGTCGACGCCGAGGCTGTAGTCAGAAACGTAGCCGGCATTGAAGACCGTGGGAGGTTCGAAGAGGGCGCGCGGGAAAAAATAGCGCAAAAACATCAGGAGATTGACGCCGAGGTAGCCCCAAATGCCGGTCCAGATGAGCCGGCGGCGCATGCGGTTGACGACCTCAGGAGAATCGGGAGAATTCGATTTCACGGGCGCTGAAGGCGCCACTGCGGGGCTAGATTTTTCAGCAGTCTTCGGCTGAATGTTTTCCGGCATCTTGATTAACTGCTTCGCTTGCTCGAAGTATTAAAAATAAATTCTATAAGTACGTTTCGAAGCTACTTTTATATGATGCGCGGCAACGGGTGTCAAGCGCTCTCCTGCATAAAAATTTACGAAGTTCGCATCACGACATATTGCCGGCGGCTTGCTTGACGAGGTCCGCGAGGGCGCGGATGAAGGTGGGAGAATCGTTGAGCGAGGGCATCATGCGAAATTCCGCGACGCCGAGCGCTTCGGCTTGTTCGCGGGCCTCGATATTGATTTCATGCAGCGTCTCGATGTGTTCGGTGACGAAGGATATGGGGATCACCAACATGCGGCGGACGCCGGAGTTCGCGAGTTTTTCGATGGTTTGCGTGAGGGATGGCTCGAGCCATTTCTGCTTTCCGACGCGGCTTTGATAGCACAAAGTGTAGGAATTCTTCCAGGCGCCGGATTGCCTCACCAGATTGACCGTGGTCTCGATTTGTTTCGGATACGGGTCACCCTTTTCGACCAGGCTCATCGGCAATCCGTGGGCGCTGAAAACGAGATGAATTTCGTCGGGCTGCGACAGGGGTTCGAGCGCCTCGTTGATGCGCTCGACGAGGGCTTCGATGTAGAGGGGATGATCGTGAAAATCGTTGACCATTTTTACGGAGGACGTTTGCGTGGAGGGCGTTCGCAAAATTTTGTCGGGGCGATAAACGCGCTGCCATTCCTTGAGGCTGCTTCCCGTCGTCGCAAAAGAATAGTGCGGATAGAGCGGGAGGAGAATCAATTCGTCGAGAGCGAGGCCCTGAAGTTCGGAGATTGCTTCGGCAGTGAGCGGATGCCAATAGCGCATGGCGACGACGACGGTGGCGTCAAAATCGGGCGCAAGCGCGGTCGCGAGAGCGCGAGCTTGGCGATTGGTGAGGTCGACGATGGGCGAGCCGCCTCCGATGGCGGCGTAATGTTCGCGGACGATTTCGGAACGGCGGCGGGCGATGAATTTCGCGAGCGGTTTGCGGGCGAGTCCCGCGCCCATGAAATTGATGATTTCGGGATCGCAGAAAAGGTTGTAGAGGAAGGGCTCGACCGCGGCGAGGGTGTCCGGGCCGCCCAGTTGGAATAATACGACGCCGATTTTTTTGCGTGGTGGCATGCCGAGTGTTTTCTGGCTCGCTAGTATCCCCTATATGACAAATGCGGCGCGCGTCGAGTACGACGAACCTCAGTGGCTGAAACCGCACTGCTTTGCACCCGTTACGGCACGGCTGAAGCCGTGCCCTGACGCAAATTTGAAACGAAGTGCGGGACGCGAGATGCGCGTCGCATGGCTCCTCGGGATGACAATTTTGGCTTGGCTGTTGGAAACACCGGACACGCACCGGCGATCCGGACTTGCTACTGTTGGTGCAACTGCTGCTTGGCCTGGGCCAGCTCCTTTTCGATGCGCGCCATGCGGCGTGCGATGGTGAAATCGTAAATAAAAAATATGGCCCAGACGGCAATGTATGCGGCGAAAAGGCTTCCGAAATTTTGCATTGCAGCGCTCCTTGTTGGCGTGGTGAGTTGTAAATTCGTTGCATATGCTCGCGACCCTCAGGGGTTAAAACCCCTGAGGGTTCGGAGTTCTTTCGGCACGGCTAAAGCCGTGCCCTGACGAAGACGGATCATAAGACGAAACTGATCCCCCGCCTGTCCGCCGCGACGGGCAAGCCCCGGCAGGATCCGACCCCTTAAAAAGCATGGAATGACCTTCTGATTCTGGACATTAGCTAACAGTTTCAAGACGATTGTCACGACCTCTCTACTTTGAGTCGGGCCGGCCGCGCTTGTCGGCATGATCTTCATGCTCTGCGACAGCAAGGCGTAGGGCTTCGGTTTCGAGACACATGGTATGGCTTCCCTGCCCGGATATAGGCGCGTTTGCGCGTGCGTGGACATGCTCTTCATGCGCTGCCACAGCGACGCACATCTCTTCGGTCTCGAGAAACTTGTTACGACTTCCCTGCCCCCGGTCTGCGGGAGTCCGCGCGTGTTTCGAGATGCTCGTCGACAGCGAGGCGCAGCTCTTCGGTCTGGTAGCGCAGGCGCTCGAGTTTGTAGCGCTGGCACACGAGCAAGATCATCAGCAGCGTCATCACGCCGCTGCAATAGAAAAAAACTTTCAACATGGTGGGATCGAGGCGGTTGGGTCCGCCGAACACGACCGGTTGCGGATGCTGTGTGCGCCAAATGCGAATCGACAAATAATCGAGCGGAACGCCGAGAAAAACAAAAATGCCGAAGATGGCGGAGAAGACGGCGCGGCGCTCAGTGTCCGTGATCAGCGTACGCAGAATCAAGTACGCAACGTAGAGAATCCAGAGGACGAGCGTCAAGGTTAGACGCCAATCCCAGGCCCACCAGACGCCCCATACAGGATGAGCCCAAATCGGGCCGGTGACGAGCATGACGCTCCAAAATGCGAGACTCACTTCCGCGGCGGAGACGGCGAGCCAGTCCCATTGCGGATTGCGCGTTGCGAGATAGGCGACGTTGGCGACGAAGACGATGAGCGACGCTTCTATGGCGGCCCAACCGGACGATGCATGGAAATAAAAAATGCGCTGGATGGCGTGCATGGTGGCTTCGTCGGGCGCAATGAACAGCGCGGCGTAGCCCGCGAAGAAAAGCAGGAGCGCCGTTAGCATGTTCGCGATGGTGTAGCGTTTCATTTTGCGGCTACTCCTCCAACAGATAATCGCATAGCAACCATGAGGCCGTAAAAAATATCACGTCGAAGGCGACGAGGACAGCCATCCAAGTGCGATCGAGCGCGGGCGCGTCCGCCAACAAGCCCGCGGTGGCTTCGACGGAGGCGAACAGAAGCGGGATCAGAACGGGCAACAAAAGCAGCGGGAGAAGCAACTCGCGCAGACGGGCCTGAGTGCCAAGAGCGGAGAAAACGGTTCCGACAACGACGATTCCAAATGTGCCGAGGAAAAGAACGAGCGCGAGGCGTCCAATCACCGGCAGCAGCGGGACATTGTAGAGAATCGAAAAGACGGGCAGCAAAATCAATTCGGTGATGCCGAGGAAGAGTAAATTGGCGAGCGTCTTGCCGAGCAGGATCGCGAAGGAACTTGCGGGAGCCATGCGCAGGGCGTAGATCGTGTCGTTCGCTTGTTCGCGCGCGAAGGAGGGATTGAGCATGAGCGAAGCGGAAAAAAGCAGGGCGATCCAGATGAGTCCGGGGCCGAAGCGGCGTGCTTCGCCAACGCTTGGCTCGAAGGCGAAATTGAAAATCACAACGACGATTACGGCGAAGACAATGGTGGTCTGCAAGAGTTCGCGCGTGCGCATTTCGGCGCGGACTTCCCTGCCGAGGACGATGGATGCGGCGCGCGCGGCGTTCATTCAGGCCTCGGCTCGCAATTCTTCGAAGAGCGGCCGTGGATTTCCGCCAGCGCCGGTGTCGCGTTCGACCCGACCGTTTGCGATGGCGACCGCGCGAGTAAAAATATCGAGCGACTCGTTGCGCGCGTGCGTGCTCATCACGAGGGTGCGGCCTTCGGCACGCAAACGCCGCAGAGTTTCTGAAAGCCATGTGACTCCCTGGCGATCGAGGCCGGCGGCGGGTTCATCGAGGAGCAAAAGGCTTGGCGACGACAACAGCGCGCGGGCGATGGCGAGCCTTTGGCGCATGCCGCGCGAAAATGTGCGCACAAGATAATCGGCGCGCAATGCGAGACCCGCGGCGTCGAGTGCTTCGGCAGCACGCTGCGGCGGACTTTCCAAATCGTAGAGGCGTGCGAAGAATTCGAGATTTTCTTTGGCGGTGAGTTCGTCGTAGGCGAGGATATTGTGGCCCACCAAGCCGATTTGTCGCTTGATGGCAAGGCTCGCGGCGTTGGCGGCTGTGTCTCCGGTGAATGTGACGCGACCCGAGGTGGGACGCGCCAAAAGCGCAGCCATTTTGAGGAGCGTGGTTTTGCCGGAACCGTTGGGGCCGAGCAAGGCGACGCATTCGCCGGGCGCTATGGCGAGAGAAACGCGGCGAAGGGCGACAAAGGCCCCGTAACGCTTTTCGATTAGGTCGAATGACACGCCAAGCGATGAGACGCCGAGTGAGGTTTTCGCGCGCGGAGTCGCCAAGGCGATGCGCTCAGCCCTTCACGAAATCGCGCAAAATCTTTTCGGTGCGCTGGTGCTCGCGCGCGTACTCTTCTTCGCTGATGGTTCCGGCCTGGCGGCGCAATTCGAGGCGGAACAATTTTTCCTTCAACTCGTCGAGGCTGTGGTTGACGTCGCGCTCGACTTCAGCAACCGTTCGAGCGACCGCAGGATCGCGATTCTCGGGCGCGGCGCCGGTTTGCGCGCGGCTTTGAATATTTTGCGCGACAGGATTTTGGCCGGCAGAAATGACGGTTTCGACCGCGGGACGTCGCCAAAGAAAAATCACGCCGAGCAAAAACAGCGCGGCGAATCCCGCGACTAAAATGTATTGTAGGTTGCTGCTCACGCGGGGAGGAAGCGTGGCGGTGGCGGCCGCGGCTGCTCCTGAATCCGCGCGTGAATTCACCGAGGGATCCTGGGAGTTATCGGCAGCGGCGGGGGCTGAGGCTGTTCCGGAAACGGAAATCGTCAACGGGGCGTTGGCGGCGACCGAATCGCGAGTGTAAATGTCGAATCCCTGGTCTGTGCCGGCGGGCGTGAAGCCGGGGCTCGAAACTTGAAGACCCGGCGGGACGACAAGCAGAACGCGCTGGACATTATAAAGCGAAGAGGTGTGGATTGTGGCCTGATTAGAGGTGTACGGGAGCTGATAGGAGAGGCGGACGCCGTTGTCTCCCGGACGAAACGGCCAGTCGACAGCTTCGACGCCGTGGCCTTTGTCGATGGTGCCCTGAATCACGGGCATGCCCGTCGCGCCCCACGCGGAGACTTGATTGAGCTGACCGCCATTCGGAAGCTGAAACTTGAACGTGCCGTCTTTCAAATAATAGGCGACGGGCGGATGCGTCTGGTTCTGGATTGTGTATTCCTCGCCGACGAGCAAGTCGGAGCCTTTGGGCTGCAAGACAATGGCGCGCGTGGTGACCGCGAAGGAATGCGCGTCGGTGGTGGGTTCGTAGACGGTTACGTTCGCCGTGGTTGTGCCGGGAGTGATTGGTTGGTGATAAAGGACGCCCTTATAGGGGACGCGCAGGAGCATGGGGCCGGAGCCGAGCGCGTCACTGGTGATTGTGAAGTGGCCGGAGGCGTCGGTTTTCGTAGTGGCAACGGGCTGCATGCCCCCCTGCAATTGGAGGAGGATGACTTCCGTGTTGCGGACGGGCGTGTTGGTGGTGGCGTTGTTTACGGTGCCGGAGACGGTTCCGGCCGCGGCGGCTGAAATGGCGATGCTCAGGACAACACACATTCCCATCAGCGCCGAACACAAGGGCGTGCGACATGTTCGTCCGAAAAGCGAAAGCAGATTCCTCGTCACCGGTTTCTCGGAATGACAGGTCATAGCTTTTTAGCGACTCCCCAGATATTCTAACGCGACGTGAGGGCATTGATGTTCGCGGGTCATGCGCGCGGCTTTCCGGGCACTTTCACGGACATGGCCTGGCGAGTGGCCGGAGTGGGCGCACCGCCGGTGAGGCTGTCCATGTCCGCGATGACGCGCGCCGCTTCGATTTCGAGCGCGCGCTTCATTTCCTCGTAGTCTTCCTCTGAAAATTTGCCGGCGCGATGCTCGAAGCGCAAATCGCGAATGTTTTCGTAAATGGCGTCGCGGCGCTCGAGCAATTGATCGAGGCGCGAGCGGTGCGGCGCGAAATCGGAGGCTTCGAGTTTGACGGCGAAGACGAACCAGAGCGTGGCGACGGCGATGGCGACGCAGCAGAGCGTGATCAAGATAGCTTGGCTAGTCATTGGGTACTGATTCCTTGGTCGGTGATCCGTAGATTATTCATCGGCGTCACGGCTTATATCTTCGCGGGCGCGGGCGAGAAGCTCGGGTGAAATTTGAGCGCCGCCGGCGAGGGCCATCTTGCGTCTCCAGCGAGCGACGAACATCCAGACAAGGACGATGCCAATCAGCGGCGCAATGATGGGCATGAGCCACGCCCAAAGATCGAAGCCCGTTGTTGGCGGAGAAATCAGGACCGTGGGGCCGTACTCCTGCACGAAACTTTGCAACACTAAATCGTCCGACTTGCCCTGGCCGACTCGGTCATTTAACTCTTTCAATTCGAGCTGAGCCGTTTCGCACGGGCCGGCGAAGCTGCCGCCCATGTGATTGCACTTCGCGGCGGTGTCGTTGCAGCCTCCGCACATGCACATGACGCGGTTGCCAAGTTTTTTTGCGCCTGCTCCATCGAGCGGGTTTTGGGCAGAGAGCACGCCCGGTGATAAGAAAACTAGGGCGAGTGCCAAAAAAAGAAGAAATGCTCGGCGTGTTGAGTGACTTGCCATTTTCATGGGCGTCTTGATCGCCATCTTCGTCTGGCGTCCTGCAACCTTAACACTAAAAGCAAATTCTCTTCAGGGGCTGAAACCCATTCCACATGTTGGAGCCGAAAAGCCGGTGTAGCGACTCACAACGACGGACCTCAGCGGCCGAAGCCGCATTCACTCCGCGCGCTACGGCACGGCTGAAGCCATGACAAAAACTCAAAGAAAAAGCAGATTCCTCGTCGCAATGTTCCTCGGAATGACAGCGGTCGAGTTTTTCAACCAGCACAGAGGCTAAAGTCTGTGCCACCCGAGACGGCGTCGAGCCTGCCTGCGATCTGCCGGCCTCAGGGGAGGGGAAATCCCCCACCCTCCGCGCCCATTGTTCAAGACGGGCGCTCAGGATGGGGCACCCGCCACGAGCTCTAGTCATTGCCGTGGTGCTGCGCAGGCGCGGGGGCGGCGAAGGGTTTTGCGGCTGCGGGTTCGCGCGCGGCCTGCAAGACAATTTGCGGCTGGCGGCTGGGAATGAGCGCGAGAATTGTCCCAAGCACAAGGACAAGGCCGCCGAGCCAGATCCAGCGAACAAGCGGATTCAGGTACACGTGAATCACAGGATTATTATCCGTCGGGCTGCGTCCGGCGTAAACCACGTAGAGATCGCGAGCAAGCGAGGAATGAATGGCCACGGTGGTTTGCGTGACTTGGCTCGAGAGATAAAAGCGGCGCTCGGGATAGAGCATCATCACGGAGCGATTGCCCTGAAAGACTTCGATCGTGGCGCGCTCGGCGGTGTAATTGCTGTTCGAGGTGGCGTCGAAATTCTGGCACAGAAGAGTGTAAGGGCCGATGGTCAGTTGGGAGCCGACGGCCATTTCCTTCTGCACGTCTTGATTGAACGCCTGACCTGAAATGCCGATGAAAATCAGGACGATGGCGAAGTGGACGATGTAGCCACCGTAACGGCGCGTGTTGCGCATGGTCAACTGGCCAACGGAGGAAAATATGTTGTCGCCACTGCGGGCGGAGAGCACGCGCGCGCCGCGGAAAAATTCGGAGAATATGGTGAGCGAGACAAAGACGCCGAGGATGAGACAAATCAGGGCGTAGAAATGGCGGTAGCCGAAGCCGAAAGCAATCGCGCCTGCGACGAGCGCTGTTCCGAGAGGCCACGCGAAATTGCGCTTCAGGCTGGAGACCGACGTTCTGCGCCAGGCGAGGAGCGGGCCGACTCCCGTGAGGAAAAGCAAAAACAACGCTATGGGTATATTGACCTTATTAAAAAAGGGCGGGCCAACGGTGATTTTGCTGCCCTCGAACCACTCCGAAAAGACCGGGAAGAGCGTCCCCCAAAGCACCGCGAAACACGCGGCGAGAAGAATCAAATTATTGAAGAGAAAACTGGATTCGCGGGAGATGACGGAGTCGAGCTGATTGTCGGTGCGCAGGTAATCGCGGTTTTTCCAGTACGCGACGAGGCAAACGACGAAGATGAGCGCGAGGAACGAAACAAACCACGAGCCGATGGACGATTGCGCGAAGGCATGGATGGAGCTGACGATTCCCGAGCGCGTAAGGGTTGTTCCCAGGATGCTCAGCATGTACGTTATGAACACGAGCCAGACGTTCCAGACACGCATCATGCCGCGCTTTTCCTGCATCATCACGGAATGCAGGAATGCGGTGGCGGAAATCCAGGGCAGGAGCGATGCGTTCTCGACGGGATCCCATGCCCAGTAGCCGCCCCAGCCGAGTACTTGGTAAGCCCAATGGCCGCCGAGCAGAATGCCAACGCCAAGAAACGCCCAGCCAACCATCATCCAGCGGCGCGTGATGTGAATCCATTTCTCGCCGGGATAGCGGCCGAGCAAGGCTCCCAACGCAAACGCGAAAGGCACGGTGCATCCGGTATAGCCGAGATAGAGCATGGGCGGATGAATGTCCATTTCGGCGTATTGCAACAGTGGAGTTAGGCCGCTGCCGTCGGGCAAAGTGACAACGTGCGCGACGCCGGCAGCTCCGACGGCGCCGACCAAGGCAAATGGGCTGGCGACAAAATTATTGAGTACTAGAAAAAAAAGCTGGATGCCTCCCAAAATCACGCCGACATACGGCATCAGCTCGGGATGTTTCTTGCGGTTGATGAACAGCGCGATGAAGGCGTAGATCGAAAGCAACCAGCTCCAGAATAAGAGCGAGCCTTCCTGTCCGGACCATAGGGCGGCGAATTTGTAATAAGCGGGCAAAGCGCGATTGCTGTGCTCGGAGACATAGGCCATGGAAAAATTGTTTTGGAAGAAGAGCGTGACGAGACAGCCGACGCCGAGTGTAACGAGCGGGAAGATGGCCATTCCGGCATTGCGCGAACTTTTAATCAGGAGCGGGTGGCGCGTGCGGATTCCGATGATTCCGGCGACGAAGGCGTAGGCGGCGGCGAGAAGAGCGAGAATTAGTGCGAAGGAGCCAATGATGTCCACGGACCTATTTCGCTCCCATTAACTGTCCCATTTAACTGCCCCATTAACTGCGAGGATCGGTGATTCTTCGTGGAACTGCCTGCGTGCTTGATTTGGCCGGGTACGGAGCGCCCTGACCCGGCGTTGCTTGATATTTCGAGGCGCATTTCGCTTGTACTTGTTCGGCAACGAAGCGGCCGTCGGGCATCAACTTTCCTTCCGCGAGCGCCTGCGCGCCGCCCCTGAAAGTGTCGGGCAGCGGAGAGTCGCCGACATAGCTGACGGGCAGCGTCTTGCCTTCCTCTGCGAGGGTGAAATCGATGCGGCCGGGGAGATGCTTAATCGAGCCATCCACCACATCGCCGCTGACGCGCATGCGTTGATGCAGCGCGGGGCCCTGAAGAGCGGATAACTCGGAGATGGTGTGGTAATACGTCTTGCTTTGCGAGGCGCCGACCCATCCCAGCCACGTGAGTGCGCCAACTATGATGACGGCACCGACAGAAAACTTTTTTCGGGCGCTCATTGGATGACTCCCATAAATCTTATCTTATAACGGCGAAGTTTATCACATTCAGTGACGGGCGTCACAAGAGCTGGGTTGCGGAGCACGCCCTGGCGTTCAATGGCGGGCGTCAGCGAACGAAGCCGCGCGGAGGTTGCGGCGGGTTACGGCACGGCCCCGCATGCTTCCCTTCCTGCGTCCCTTTCCGCGTCAGGATAAATAAGGACCGCAACGATCCCGCGAGGGCGCTAAGTTTTCGAGGCCTTGGCGCGCGGCGCGGCCGCAGATAGGGCGGTGGTTATTTCGGCGCGAAAACGCGCAAATGCGGCCGAATCGTTCACGGCGGGGATGTCGATGGGATGGCCGTCGCGCAGAAGCAAATTTTCCTTCCAGCCAGCGTCGCGAAATACACGGATGAGTGGAGCGAGTGCGGCGGACAGAAGAAGGATGCGCTTGGGCTTATAGGAAAATTGGACTCGGCGCCAGATTGCGGGAGCGGTGCGCGCCGCGAAATCGGCGACGGGGACGCCACTGTCGGACGAAGGGCACTCGCAACATTCCACGAGAAAGCTTCCGGCGCGCTGAAATTCAGCAAGGAGCGCTTCTTCGCTTCTGCCAGCGGACAAATCGCCGCCCGTAGCAGCGAACAATGAATCGAAAAACGCACGGGCAAGAAGGCTCCGTTCGTCGCGGGACTGTGCGGGCTTGTAGAAATAATCTTCGCGGCGCTCGGGCGGCGCGGGATAAAGAATCAGGGTGTCAATGTGGATCGGCCGAAAGCGCGTGGCGAGCTCGAGGCGTTCCACGCGACGGCGCAAGTGCTCTGGCGTGGAGACAATGCCGCAACCGTCGCAGCGAATTTCTCGATTTACAAAATTCATTTAACAAGGATTGCACGTGAAAGGCGCGCGGGCAAGCGCACGGATTTAATTTGCTCCGGGGATATTGTGAGCGGGCGCGGCGTCCACGTTTACGCGCCCAGTTTGCCTTTGAGGCAGAAAAGGAGTTCGGGAGCCAGCTCCGTGATATTCATTCCGGCGGAGACCATGAACTTGCAGCTGAGGATAGGTCTCGGCTCATCTTCGTCGGGGAGTTGACAGCTCACACGGCAATATTGGCATTCCTGATTCCAGCAGAAGCGCCCGTACGGAATTGTTTCCGGGCTGATGAACTGGAAGCAGCGCAGGAGAGAATTCCGCTCAGGGACAAGAAAGGTTTTTCCGAGAATGGTGATTTCGACGAGGCGCTCGTAGGGACGAAAAACATCCGACGAGTCGATCGCGTGGGCCGAGCTATCTTTTTGGGTTTGTTCCATGGCCATCACACTAAGCCACGGAAGAATGACGGGCAACTGCGAGGATTGCAAAAGTGTCTAAATCGCAAACGTGCGTCGAGGCGGGGGAAAGTGTAACGAATCGAGAGGGCAGGCGGCTCAGCGCATCATAATCCGGGACGCGCCTCGCCGCGACTTCTCTTCCCAAGTCGCCATGCAGCGCGCATTTTGCGTCCCGGCGCTTTGTGTCGGGATGTGACGACCCAGAGGCAAAGAGTCAGCGAGACGCCCTTCGTGCCTCAGGACGAGCCGGCGTTACGAAAATTCTTTCGCGCGCGACTATCGATACCTAGGCGCGGACGAGGGTGCGGTATTCCGCCTCTGACGAGGCAGGCAAGAGCACCCACAAAGTGTAAATGCCGAGAGCGGTGCCGAACGGGATGCGCCACAACGAAAATATTCCCGCGATGATTGCGGCAACGCGCCCCCAGCTTTGGCGTTCGAGAAGTCCCCAGGCGGCAATAAAGGAAAGAAGAGCCTGGAGGACGATGAGGCCCGAGGCGAAGGCGATTCCGCCCACTACGAGCCGTTCGAGCGGAGTGCCTGCGGAAAATGCCGGCGTCGCCGATGCCAGAATGGACGGGACGATCATCCTGCCGACAAACCAGAGCCAGCCGACGCTCATGGTCTGAAGGACTCCGGAGATCAACCAAAGAATTCCTAGAACGCGGAGATGTGAATTGACGCGCGCGACCGGACCGACGGGGTAGTACGCGGGCGCTGTGGGTGCCGATTGAAACGGCGAGTGTGCCGCGGGCAGGGTGCGTCCGCAATTGCTGCAGAAGCGCGCTTCGGATGGAGCTTCCCTGCCGCATTGGTCGCAGAACATGATGACCTCCTTCGATTCGTTGGGACAACCCTTCACGCGATGCGATGCCCATCGAGACCAAAGGCATCCGCTAAAGATGGATACGATTCATCGGCGCAAAAGGTTTCAAACGGCGACGCTACCAGCGGGAGTTGCCAAAGGCGAAAAGCAGATCCCTCGGCGCAGCGCGGCTCGGGATGACAGGCGCGCGGCAAAACGCGTTTCGGATCAATGATGTGACCGAGCGTCGTGTCGGCCTCAGGGGTCAAAACCCCTGAGTTCTCAAAGTTTTTCGGCACGGTTGAAGCCGTGCTCTGACAAACGCCGTTTGCTAGACGACTACCGATGAGAGATACGATTTACCGACCTAAAAAGTTTCAAAAGGTGCCGCTAACTGGCGGGAGTTGCGGGCGTGAAGCATTCGCCCATGCGGCGAAACTTGTCGTAACGATTGGCAATCAGCTGCTGTTCAGAGGATTGCGAAACTTCGGCGAGCGCGCGGGTGAGAGCTTCGTCGAGCAGGCGGGCAGTGGCGTCGTGATCGAGATGCGCGCCGCCCTCGGGCTCAGACACAATTTCGTCGATCAATTTCAGGTCGAGCAGATCCGGGGCGGTGATTTTCAGCGCTTCGGCGGCGAGCTCGGCCTTGCCGGTGTCGTGCCACATGATCGAGGCGCAGCCCTCCGGGGAAATCACGGAATAGACGGCGTTCTCGAGCATCATGACGCGGTCGCCGATTGCGACGGCCAGCGCGCCGCCCGAGCCGCCCTCTCCGGTGATCGTGACGAGGATGGGAACCGGGAGGCGGGCCATTTCACGAAGATTTCGCGCGATGGCTTCGGCCTGGCCGCGTTCTTCGGCGTCAACACCGGGATATGCGCCGGGCGTGTCGATAAAAACAAAAATGGGGCGGCGAAATTTCGCGGCGAGATTCATGGCGCGCAAAGCTTTCCGATAACCCTCCGGCTTTGCCTGTCCGAAATTGCGGGCGACACGTTGGATTGTGTCGTGACCCTTCTGATGGCCGACAACCATGGCCGAGTGGCCGTGGAAATCGGCCATGCCGCAAACGATGGCGGGATCGTCGGCAAAAGCGCGATCGCCGTGAATCTCACGAAAACCTTGGAACAGGCGGGGAATCAAATCGAGAGTATAAGGGCGCTGAGGATGGCGGGCGAGTTGCAGACGCTGCCATGCACTCATGTGGATGTAAAATTCGCGCTTGAGCTCGGCCACTTCCTTGCGGAGGCGGGCCAGTTCCTGAGCGGCCTTTTCGTCGTTGGGGGCGAGCTGCATCAAGTCTTCGACGTCATGCTCGAGGGCTTCGAGTTCTTTTTTTCGGCGCTTGGACTTCACACGGCCTCCCAAAGAAAGGCGGAAGAGTTTCTAGTTGCGCATGACGGCAACGGAATCGGCGCCGCAAATTTCGCGCACCCGGGCAAATAATTCCGGGGCGGGTTCAATTCCCTTCTCCGCTTCGAGAGTTGCCATCGTTCCATCGTCCGAAATTAAGTCGAAGGCAACGCGGCAGCGTCCGGGCCTTTCGGCGAGGACTCTTTGCAGTTGGTCGAGCGTGCCGGTATCGACGGCGCGCAAATCGACGCGAACGCGCAACAAACTGGGGCTGCGATCGGCAACCTTGTCGAGCAAACGCACTTCGGTGGCCACGAACCGCGTGCCAACTTCCTCGACATTTACGCGGCCGCGAACGAGCAAGGGCGTTGCGGGGCGCAGCAAATGCTCGAATTTCTGAAAGGCTTCGGGAAACACGAGGACTTCGACGCCGCCGGTGCGGTCCTGCAAATTGCAAATCGCCCACCGAGCGCCGCGCTTGGAACGCATCGCCCGCGTTTGCGTGATGATGCCTGCAATCGCAAGTTCTTCGCCATTGCGCCGAGCCTCGAGCGCGCCCAGTTCCGCCGTGCCGATCTCCGCGAGGCGGCCGCCATATTTGTCGAGAGGATGGCCGGACACGTAAAAGCCGAGCACGGAATGTTCGCCGGCGAGCTGCTCGTCTTCCGACCAATCGTCGGCTACCGGAAGAATATTCTGCGCGTCATCCGTGGACATGCTGCTGGCGCCGGAGCGGAACAATCCATGCTGGCCCACGGAGCGCTGGTGGTCCATTTTTTGGCCGTGACTCATCGCACCCTCGATGGCCGCCCACAGGCGCGCCCGCGGCGCATTGAAACAGTCCATGGCCCCGGCTTTCACCAGGCTCTCAAGAACGCGGCGATTCAAAAAACGCGGTTCAATCGCGGAACAGAAGCCATAAATATTCTGCGAGTTGCCGCGCGCCGCACGAGACTCGCAAATCGCTTTGGCGGTATTTTCGCCGACGTTCTTGATCGCCGCCAAGCCGAAGCGAATATCTTCGCCGACGGGAGTGAAATAAAGGCTGCTTTGATGAACGTCGGGCGGCAGGACGCGAATTCCCGAGCCGCGCACCTCGTTGATATACTTCACCACTCTTTCCGTGTTGCCGATTTCCGAGGTGAGCAGCGCGGCGGTGAACTCTACCGGAAAATGCGTTTTGAGATATGCGGTTTGGTAGGCGAGAAGAGCATATGCGCAGGAGTGGGATTTGTTGAAACCGTAGCCCGCGAATTCGGCCATCAAGTCAAATATCTTTTCGGCTTTTTTTGCAGGCACTTTGCGCGCCGCGCAGCCTGCCAAGAATTTCTCGCGCTGCGCCGCCATTTCCTCGCGCTTTTTCTTGCCCATAGCGCGGCGCAGAATGTCGGCCTCGCCGAGAGAAAATCCGGCGAGGCGATTGGCGATCTGCATCACCTGTTCCTGATAGAGGATGACGCCGTAGGTTTCGGAAAGAATTTCCTCGAGCGCAGGCAGATCGTACGCGACTTTTTTCTTGCCGTGCTTTCGGGCGATGAAGTCGTCGATCATGCCGCCCTGAATCGGGCCGGGACGGTATAAAGCGTTGAGCGCGGTCAAGTCCTCCAAACGCGTGGGCTGGTAGCGGCGCAAAATTTCGCGCATGCCGTGGGATTCAAACTGAAAAATACCGGAGGTGTCAGCGCGCGCGAAAATCGCGTAGGTCGGAGCGTCATCGAGCGGAAAGTCGGCGAGCTTGATGTCGACGCCCCGGTTTTGTTTGATGAGGAGCACGGCGTCGTCGAGAACTGTGAGCGTGGTGAGGCCGAGGAAATCCATCTTCAGGAGGCCGATGCGCTCGAGGGCGTTCATATCGTACTGGGTGGTGATTTCATCGCGTGTGGAGCGGTAAAGAGGGACGATTTCGGTGAGCGGACGCGGTGAAATGACGACACCGGCCGCGTGAGTGGAGGCATGGCGGGCGAGGCCTTCGAGGCGGAGGGCGACTTCGACGACTTCGCGAACGCGGTCGTCTTTGTCACGCGCAAGGGCGAGCGGCAAACCGTCTTTTAAGGCGTCTTCGAGTGAAATATTCAGCTGATTGGGGATGAGCTTCGCGAGACGGTCGACTTCGCCGTAGGGCATGTCGAGGGCGCGGCCAACGTCTTTGAGCGCCGCTTTTGCGGCCATGGTTCCGAAGGTGATAATCTGCGCGACGTTTTTCTCGCCGTATTTTTGGCGGACGTAATCGATCACTTCGCCGCGACGGCGCATGCAGAAATCAATGTCGATATCGGGCATGGAAATGCGCTCCGGATTCAAAAATCTCTCGAAGAGCAGATCGTATTCGAGCGGGTCCACGTCCGTGATGCGCAGCGCGTAGCTCACCAGACTTCCCGCGGCAGAGCCGCGTCCCGGGCCAACGGGAACACCCTGCGCGCGGGCGTAACGGATGAAATCCCAGACGATCAAGAAGTAGCCCGAGAACTGCATCTTCTTGATCATTTCGATCTCGTCGGAGAGGCGTTGTTCGTAGACGGTCAAGGGATAGCGGAGGCGATTTTCTCTGGCGAGGCGTTCAAGCTGGGGTAAACGGACGGCAAAACCTTCGCGCGCGACGCGCTCAAAATAGGAATCCGTGGTGGTGCCTTCGGGGACCTGGAACACAGGAAAAGGATTCTGCACGCGCTCGATTTTCACCTGGCAGCGTTCCGCGATGGCCACGGTGCGGAGAAGCGCATCGGGGAGCTCTCCAAATACCTGGGCCATTTCTTCGGCGGTCTTGAAATAAAACTGATCGGTGGCGAAACGCATGCGATTTGTGTCGCTCATGGTTTTGCCGGTTTGAATGCAGAGGAGCACTTCCTGCGCGTGAGCGTCGGAGCGCGACAGGTAATGGCAGTCGTTGGTGGCGACGAGCGGAATGCCGGTTTCTTTTGCGAGGCGCACGATGCCTTGATTTACGCGCTTGTCGACATCGAGACCCTGATCTTGAATTTCAAGGAAAAAATTCTGCTTGCCGAAAATGTCCTGAAGGCGATAGGCCGATTTGCGGGCCTGATCGTGACGCTCTTCGAGGACGTGCTCGGTGACTTCTCCGCGGAGACATGCCGAGAGAGCAATCAGGCCGCGGCTGTGCTTGGCGAGCAATTCGTGATCGATGCGCGGCTTGTAATAAAAGCCGTCGAGAAAGCCCGTGGAGACCAGTTGAATGAGGTTGCGATAACCTTCGTCGTTCTCGCAGAGCAATACGAGGTGGTTGGAGCGTTCGGCGTCCGCGCCCTTATTTTTGTGGCTGTCGGGAGCGACATACACTTCGCAGCCGATAATGGGCTTGACGCCACAGGTGGTGGCTTGATGGAAAAAATTGGCGGCGGCGAAAAGATTCCCGTGGTCGGTGACCGCGACGGCGGGCATTTTGCGGCGCGCAGCTTCGGCGGTAAGCTCGCCGATATCGCAAGCGCCGTCCAACAGAGAGTAGTCCGTATGGAGATGCAGGTGAACGAAGTCTGAAGAATTCATGCCGTGATGTATTTTAGACCGATGTTGCGGATTTAGCTATGACGGAACTCGGGCGCGGGCGGGAGTTTTGAGCAGAAAGAGCATTCGAGGGTGAATGATTGTGCTCGAGACAGCGCGGCGTTAGCTTGGGAGTGAAAAAACCTCACGTCAGTTGCGGCGGGAATCGCCGCAACGGGACGTGAGCTACAGGAAAACGAAGACTCGGCGCTTTACGCCGACGGGCGGGGATTAACCCCGCCCGAGCACACAGGCTGAAGCCTGTGCCACGACGAAGCGAGAGCTGGCAAAGACGAAAAGCAGATCCCTCACCCCCGCACGAATCGCGGGGATTCGGGATAACAAACTCGCGGCGAGGCGCGTCCGGGGCGATGATTTGACATCCTCCTCTCCATAAATGGAGAGGATTCCTACTACCTCTCGCTGGTTTTGCGAGATGGCTTCGGGGGGTTCGCCGGCCGAGCGCCTTACCTCAGCGGCTCGTATCTCCAAGCGCGTTACTTTCCGCGTGCCCCGCGGTAGTCCGATTAGGAGTCTCGATGATGCAACAAAAAACACTCAAAAGCAATCGCTTACCCCGCCCTGAAGGGCCCTGAAGGGCGAGGCTTGCGCTCACGGGTGGTCAACAAAAACCGGTGACTGCTAGCGGCGGGCGCGTTTTTTGGGTTTTGGCCTTGCGACGCGCTTCGCATGCTTCGCGGTTCTGCGCGCTGCATGAGCCTTTTTGGCCTTTGACGGGGCCACTTTGGCGCGCGCGAGTTTCGTTTCGTTGCCTGCGTCAGCGGATGAAACGCCGGCCAATTCCGCTGCTTTGGTCTCGGTGGCCTTCGCGGCGCGCTTCGCGCCAGCGGCTTCGAGAGCGGTGCCCCGCTTTTTCTTTTCTTCCTTGAGTTTCTTCTTAGGCTCGTCTTTTATTCCTGCAAGCTGTTTTAGCCGTTTGGTAACGTCTTCCGGACTGCGCACTTTCCCGCGAAGCTGCAGGTCAAAGAACTGGTCGAGAATCTTGTCGAACTTGGGCCCGCGCAGGACGCCCAAATTTTCCAACTCGGCGACGGGAGCGGCCAAACGCATCGGGCGCCACTTCTGCAGATAGTTTCTGACTTTTGCGGCGACTTTGGCGTTGCGGAAATCCGCGTCGAGGAATGTGAGCAGTTCCGTGGGCGTTTGCGAGATGACGTTATAAGCATCGCGCGCCGACTTGGTCTTACTGCCGCGCAGAAGCTGGAGGAGTTTTTTCGCCTCGTTTGGCAGATGAAGGACTTTCGCGGCTTCCCCGGAGTGTACATTCAGATTTTTCAAGACCGTGCCCATGCGCGGACCAAGCTTGCGGAAAGTATAGTAGACGGTGGGAATGGCCTGGCGCACGCGCAATCCGCTGGCGATAAATCCTTCGCGCGCCTTTGCCAATCTAGCCAAGCCTTCGTAATCGGGGCGTTTGCGCTGCAGCTTGGGATGGACGACGGCGAGCAAATTATTCGATTCCCAAAGTTTGAGGATTGCGGCGGCATTCTCCTCGCGGCCTACATCCATCACTTCTTTTCCGACTTCGCGGCTGTCGATCGTGTCGTGGAGGCCGCGCTCGATGGCCAGATCGAACCATTCCTGAGTGCGCGGTTCCATCTTGAATCCCATGCGGGCGCTGAAGCGCAAGGCACGCAAAAGGCGGATGGGCTGATTGGTGAACGCGTGAATCGAAAGAGCGCGGACCTCGCGCCGCTCCAAATCGGCCAAACCGTTCGTGGGATCAAGGAGCAGGCCGCGCGATGCGGGATTCAGGGAGACGGCCACAGCGTTGATGGAAAAATCGCGGCCGCGCAGATCTTCCATGATCGTGGACCAGCGAACTTCGGGCTTTGAACCTGGGCGGGCATAGACTTCGTCGCGAGCGGCGGAGATCGAGCCGTCAACATCGCCGGCGAAGATCAGCTCGTAGTGGCGGAGGCGTTCGTCTTCCAGCACGACGCGCGCGCCGCCCTTTTCCAGTTCGCGCACCATGCGCACGGGATTTCCCTCGACGGTGAAATCCAGATCGCGCAGGGGCATGCCGGAGATCAAATCGCGCACAGCGCCGCCCGCCAAATAGACGTTTGACTCCTGCGCGCGAGCGAGTTCCTGAACGCGCAAAAGGACGGCGCGTTGTTCAGGGGACAACCTGCTTTCCAACAAATACATATAGTCAGGCATGAAGGATTCCGCCTCCTCGAAATTAGCAGGGCGCAGCCTAGTGACGCGCCTCGCTGAAGCTTACGTGCCCTGGAATCCCCGGGTGTTTAGCTCACGCCCGGGGATGGTGGCGCTTATAGACCTCTTTCAAACGTTCCTTGACGACGTGGGTATAGATTTGAGTCGTCGAAATATCCGCATGGCCGAGCATGAGCTGAACGGAGCGCAGATCGGCGCCCCGCTCCAAAAGGTGAGTCGCGAAACTATGACGCAGCATGTGGGGCTTGAGTTTCAAGCGCAGCCCGGCTTTGCGTCCGTACTCGGCAAGCTTCTTCCAGAAGCCGATGCGGCCCATGCGTCCACCGAAGCGGTTGAGGAAAACGTACGGTGATACTTTGCCACGCAGGAGAGTCTGGCGGGCGTGGCGGAGATAGGCTTCGATAGAGGCAACGGCGCTTCGCCCCATGGGAACCATGCGTTCCTTGTTCCCCTTGCCGATGCAGCGGAGGGAACCAGCGTCCATTTGCAAATCGCTGAGGCGGAGATTCACGAGCTCGGAGACGCGGAGGCCTGTTGAATAAAGGAGCTCGATCATGGCCCTGTCCCTGACTCCCATGGCGCGGCTCATATCGGGCTGCGTGAGGAGGCGGGTGACTTCCTCGGTGCTGAGGTGAGTGGGCAGGCGCATGCGGAACTTGGGCGTTTCGACACTTGCCGCGGGGTCCTCGAGAATGAAACCCTCCATTTGCGCGAAGCGGAAGAAGTGGCGCAGGGCGACCAGATGGCGCGCTACGGAGCGGCTATCAATTCCCGAGCGATAAAGCGAAGCGAGGAAATCGACGATGTTGTCGTTGCCAATTTGCTTGAGGGTGCGCTTTTGCTTTTCGGCGAAAACCTCGAACTTGCGCAAGTCGCGGCCATAGGCAAGGATCGTATTCTGCGACAGGCCTTTTTCGACGCGCAGATAGTTCAGGAAGGTGCGAACCAGGTTCTCCATTTGACCACTCGTGTGAGCCACGCAGTTTTCATCGGCGCGCGAGCCTCTCATGCAGCCACACGATCGGCGCGGCGGAGCACACTCCGCAGTTCCGCCAGTTCCTCGCAGCGCAACAGCCATGCGAACGCGACGTACAAAGCCGCCGCGACCAGAATCGCGACGGCAAGCAGTCCAATGCGCGGAAGAAGGTGCGGGTGCGAATTAAAATTTGCATAACGCAAAAACGCCATACATCCCGCTCCCATCACCAGCGCCGCCGCAGCGATGCGCGCCAACGATACGAGGACGCGGGCGAAACCCAATTGTCCGAAACGTTTGCGAAAAATCCAAAGGAGCGTGAAGAAATTGAAATAAGCGGCGCAGGAGGTGGCCAGCGCAGGACTGCCATTGTAAAAGACGCGGAAGAACAGGAACAGAAACACAACATTCAACAGCGCGTTGATCACAAGAGCGTATCCCGCGACAACCACGGGCGTTTTGGTATCGTGAGTTGAATAAAATAGCGGCACAACCATCTTGATTGCCGCAAACGCCGGGAGGCCAAGCGCATAGTAAAAAAGCGCTCTTGCCGCGAGAGCTGTGGATTCGGCGACGAATTTTCCGTGCTCGAACAGGACTTGAATGATCGGCGTGCGCAACAGCACCAATCCCACCGCCGCAGGGATGGTGATGAAGGAAACGAGACGCAGCGAAAATGTGAAGGTCTTCTTCATTTCATTGTGCTGTCGGGCCGCCGCCTGCCGTGACATCATGGGGAGAATCACCGTGGCGACGGAGATGGCGTAACTGCCGAGCACCAGCTCCATCACACGTTCCGCAACGTACAGAGAAGTTATGCTCCCGTTAGGCATGCGCGAGGCCGTTGCGAATATCGTGTCCACGAAAAAATTGATTTGATAAATTCCGATCCCGAAGAAGCCCGGAACGAGCAACTTTCCTACTTTCCGGACGCCCGGATCGGAGAAACTGATTCCGAAGTCGAAGCGCATGCCACGCCGCACCAGCGCGGGCACTTGCACCAGAAATTGCAGCACGCCGCCTACGAGTATTCCCGCCGCCAGCGCCACAGCCGGGTTACGATATGCCTCCGGGGCCCATCGCATGATGGGTTTGTAAACGGCACCGACGGAAAACAGAATCACGGACAAATTGAACAGAATGGGCGTCGCCGCCGGGACGCCAAATTCATGGTACGAATTCAAGATGGCCATGGCCACGGCCGAAAGTGCGACGAAGAACAGATACGGGAAGATCATCCGGTTCAAGTACACCGCGAAATCCCAGTGGGCTTGCCCGTGACTGAACATCGTGAAAGCGTAAACGATCCACTTTGAAAACAGAATGCCGAGGATGGAAAGCACCCCGGCAGCCAATGCAACGGTCCAAAAAATACGGTTCGCGAAGCGCCAAATCAGCCGCTTCTCCCCGTTTTTGAGGTACTGGGCAAAGACGGGGATGAAGGACGCGGAGAGAGAGCCTTCTCCCACTAAGCGTCTCAAAAGATTTGGGATACGAAAAGCCAGGATGAACGAATCGGCCGCCACCGACGTTCCCAGGAGAAGCGTGATGCGTTGGTCGCGAACGTACCCGCAAATCCGGCTAATAAGGGTGATGAGGGTGATGACGGAGGCGGATTTGAGAATCTGCCTTTTTTCGGTCAAACGGCAGCAGCTCCGTTCCTAACCCTTTAATAAACAATAAGTTGACAACTCGCTATGGCAACAATAACATACAGATTTTCGTTTCGCAACGGTTTTCAGGCGAGGTTACGTGCCGGCGAGAAAAAGAGCTGCGGCGACGACGCATAAGAAGGTGGTCATTGTGATGCTCGACGGCACGCGCGCGCAGGGGTACTTGAATGCCAGCGATTTGGGCCAGCGGGACAGCGTGGAACTTTTGAGCAATGACGGCGACTATCGCACGCTGGAACTAGCCAAAATCAAGAGCATCCACTTTGTGCGGGAGTTTCACGACGACTTCGAACCTGAGCGCAAAGCCTTCCTGAGCCGCCCAAAGTTGGACGGACTGTGGGTGCGGCTGCGATTCCGTGACGATGACGTGCTGGAAGGAATCGTCTCGAATGACTTGCTCGACCTGCTTTTGAACGGAGTTCGGCTGACCCCTCCTGACCTGCACGGGAACAGCCAATGGATTTTCATTCCGCGCACGGCGCTAGCCGAAATGAAAGTGCTCGGAGTCGTGGGCGTCGCTCGACGCCAGCCTGCCGCTCTTGCTGACACGCAACCGAAACTTTTCAGCGAATAGGTACGCTTGCTCCCGCGAATTGCTTCCTCGTTTCTGACAGCCGAGTTGATGTACATTTCCAGCGAATAGATTGAGCGCGTGGATTCGCCGCGTGCGCGCAGTGAGGCGATTCGGCAGTAGCGTAACAGTTGAAACTCGTTTGAGCCGGCGTCTAAAAACACGGTATGGAGCAGGCGGGAGGACATAATGAAACTGGGAGAAATCGCCGCGAAGTTGAAGTGCGTCCTGGAAGGTGATGCGCAAATTGAAATCAGCGGCGTGGCGGGAATCGAAGAGGCTGAGCCGGGGCAGTTGACTTTTCTCGCCAACCGGCGGTACCGGTCCGCTGCGTCGAGGACGCGCGCCTCCGCGATCATTGTGCCGCAGAAGGAAGAAGGGCTGGCGTTTCCCTGCCTTCGCGCTGACGATCCGTATTTGACGTTCGCGCATGCCATCGAGCTTTTTTATAGTGCGCCGCGCTACGCGCCGGGGATTCATCCGAGCGCCGTGATTTCGAAATCCGCGGAAATCGGCGCGGGCGCGCATATTGGACCGTATTGTTTCGTGGACGACGAGGCGGTGATCGGCGCAGACGCGGTGCTGCAAAGCTTCGTGAGTATTTACCGGGGCGCGCGGATTGGCAGCGATTTTTTCGCGCATAGCCATGTGTCCGTTCGCGAGCGGTGCCAGATTGGCGATCGTGTGATTCTGCAAAATGGCGTGGTGATTGGAGGCGATGGGTTCGGCTTCGCGCGGCAGCATGACGGCCGGTGGTACAAGATTCAGCAATCGGGGATCACGATGATCGGCGACGACGTGGAAGTGCAAGCGAATAGCGCCGTCGATCGCGCCACTGTGGGCGAAACGCGCATCGGTCGCGGCACAAAACTCGACAATTTGGTGCAGGTGGGGCATGCCTGCACAATCGGCGAAGACAGCCTGCTCTGCGGACAGGTCGGTCTCGCCGGCTCGACTGTCGTCGGCAATCGCTGCATCCTCGCGGGCCAAGCCGCGTGCGCGGGACACTTGCACATGGGCGATGGCGCGATCCTGACGGCACAAAGCGCTGTGTCGCACGATATTCCGGCAGGGGCGACTTATTCGGGTTCGCCGGGAATCGAAAACAAAATATGGCTTCGCAGCGTGGCGATTTTCAACCGGCTGCCCGAATTGCAGAAAACGGTGCGGGAGCTGGAACGCGAAGTTCACGACCTTCGCGCACAGTTGAATAGGGCGCCAACGGATTAAGCGCATAATTCCAATTTGGTCCCGCTTGGAAGCGGGTATCCCATTTAGATGATTATCGCGCGCCCAGAATTGCTCTTACACGCATGATGACCTGGTGCGCATTGCCAGCGCGAATTGCGGCTCGGCGTGGTCGCAGGCGTTCAGCTATGATGCGTTCGGCAAACTCACGAAAACGAGCAATAGCCAGTTCCAGCCGGGGTATAATTGGCAAACGAACCGCACCCCTAGTAGAGGTGAAGCTGTGAAAGAATCCCCTTCTAAATTATTTCGACGATTCTGTGTGTTGGTTCGGAATATTCTATCGCGGGGTCGAGGAGCTGTTCTGTCGTCTTGCAGTACTCAGGCACTTGCTGGAACTGCCTGGAGCCTACCTAAGCGGATCCATTGTTGCAGGTTGTATGTGGGACAAGCCCAGAGCAGTTCGGTCTGAGTTTTCGGCAAGCCGCGCACGGGAAACTGCCGTAGAGCTAGTTTGGTTTTGATCCACGCGTGGCAAAACTCCACGACTCTTCCGCGGCAGCGATATTGCGCCTGCGCTTCTTCGCTGGCCATCTTTTCACGAAATGCAATGACCCTCTGGCTTTCTTCGGGCCGCGCCACCGAGCGTCCGCGTTTCTCGTTTTTTGGACAACACTCTGGTTTATGAGTGCAGGCTTGGCAATCCTGAGCGCGCTGGATGGTCCTCTCCTATCAGCCGTTCGACATCCACCACGCGCCAACTCATCTGTTGCCGGTTCACAAAACGAATCAGGGGCTGCTTACTCGTCGTATTTTCTTCGCTATGCGCCGAGAATAACCAGCTTCAAGAACTTTTCAAGAGGGATTCCAGAGAGGTTTTTTCACAGCTCAAGCCAAAGGGTGCGGCACCCACATCAAAACCAACTAAGTCACGGTTCGGTGAACTGGCAGGGGATACAATTTTCTTAGAAAGTTGTTAGACCCCTTGCGACGGCCTCCCGCACGCGCGCGAGCAACAGCTCGCGCCGGTCCATCGTGTAAGCGGTGCTATCGATGGCGGGGGCGAAACGAATCAGGATTTCGCCCGGGATTGTCGCCAGCGTTCCCTTGGGCATTCGTTCGCGGCTTCCGAGTATGGATACAGGCACGACCGGGACGCGTCCCTGAATCGCCATCACAAATGTTCCCTTCTTGAACGGCTTCAATTGGCCGTCCTTGCTGCGCGTGCCCTCGGGAAAGACGACGAAGGAGATGCCTTCGTTGAGATACTGAACCGCTTGGTCAATACTAGCGATCGCCGCGTCTCGATCACAGCGGTCGACGGGGACAATTTTTCCCAGGCGCAACGCGGTGCCCATAATCGGGACGTTGAATACTTCGCGCTTGGCCAAAAACGAAATTCTGCGCGGGATGGCAATCAGCGCCGCGGGGGGGTCGAGATTGCTGACGTGGTTCGCGGCGAATATGCAGACGCCGGGCGGAATGTTTTCGAGGCCTTCAGTACGCACACGCACTCCCGCAATGCGCATCGAGACGCCGATGCCCCACTTCCCAGTCCGGAAAAGGAAATCGCTGGTCTTGGTGATCAGCGAATAGGCAATCACGGGTAGACCGATAAGGACGACGTACAATCCGAGAAACGTCACCGCCAGAATCGTGCGCGTCATTGTGGAGGCAAACACCCTGAAGGCAAGCGCTGTGAAGGTAAAGCTCGCGAGGGCGAGGATCGCGCGCCAAGGATGCGATGTTGATGGTTAGCCGGGTTTGCGAGTATGGGCATGTGTCTACAAACTATCTCACAAATGCTTCAGACGAGCATCGTGCCCGACCTCAGGGGTTAAAACCCCTGAATTTTCGGACCTTTTTCGCTGCAAAACGAGGGCGCGGCGCGTTGCGCCGACGGGCGGGGACTAACCCGGTCCCGACAAAAGCAAAAGCACACAGGCTGAAGCCTGTGCCACGCAAGGCACACAAAATGACGGCTACGGCTTCTAGTCGGTGGAACCGGTGAGGATCCCGTTGCGAATTCGCTGTTGCTTTGCGCTGGCGCCGGGCATTTCGGAGACGGAGTACGTTTCGACCGTTTGTTTGCCGAGCGGAAAAGAAATTTCACGTTCGGCGCCATCGCGTTCGATCTGCAATTTGACTTTTTCGCCGGGAGCGTGCTCCCCGAGCCATCTTTGCGCGAATCGCGGGAACGGCTGGCCATCGAGTTTTAGCAACAGGTCGCCCTCTTGCAAGCCAGCTCGCTGTGCTCCACTGCCCGGTTCAACGGTGGCGATTTGAATGGGCCCTCCGCGCGCACTTGAAACTTCGAAGCCAAAATCGCCAATGGGCCGCGGCTCCTTTGTTGCGGTGAGGCCGGCGATGCGCAAAAAAGCGTTGTACGGAATGTCGTCCGTTCCAGCAACATATTTCGCAAAGAAATTCCGAAAGCTGCGGCTGGCGACTTTTTCCGCTTCGTGCTCGACGCCGACGCTGTCGTCGTAGAAACGATTGCGATGCGCGTAGTCGTTGTCCATGGCGCGCAAAACATCGTCGAGAGATTTGCGATTGTTGGTGGCGTCACGAATGTCGAGATCGAGCAACACGCCGAGGATCTGGCCCTTGTTGTAATACGAAATGCTGACGTTCGGGCGATCGTAGTAATCGTACTTATCGAGCCATGTATCGAGGCTCGATTCCTCGGCGCTTTGCCAATGATGAGCAGGACGCGAATCGAGCGCGGTAAATTGGCGGGCGAGATCATCGTAAAACTGATCGTGACTCCACAGACCTGTGCGCACCATGGTGTATGAGGCGTAGGTGCTGGTGACGCCTTCGGCGAACCATAGCGAGCGCGTCCACATCTCTTTTGTGAAATCGACAGGCTGAAGCGTTTGGGGGCGAATGCGCTTGACGTTCCAAAGGTGAAAATACTCGTGGGCCGCGACGTTTGCGACTATGTCGCCTGAGGGCACCGCGATCGCCGTGCAATTGGAATGTTCCATTCCGCCGCCGCCCATTTTGGCGAATGGCCCGAAGTGGAAAATGAACATGTATTCGTGAAACGGCACATCGCGCATCATTCCTGTTTCGTAGGAAACGATTTTGCGAAGCGTTGCCGTTAGTTCTCTTTGCTCCCAATCCTTGCCGTCGACCACTACGCGGAAATGTGCGTGGTTCGCGTCGAACGCAAATTCGCGGAATGTGCCGAGTTCGGCGGGAGAGTCGACGAGAGCGTCGTAGCTCGGCGCGACGAAAGCCGCTGGTCCCTTCCCCGCTGGCAGTTCTTCCGCGACGCGCCAGTTTGCAGGGATATCGGTGTATTGGACGGCAGTTTGCTCCGCGCGGCGCGTAGGAATATAGAAAAGCACTTCGGCGAGATTCAAAAATGCGTGGTGCGGATTTAGTTGCGAACTGAAAGGGCCGGTATCATTCCAATAATCGTCATACTGGATCGTGACTGTGCCCAAATGCTCTTGCGCATTGGCGTCTGGAGCTGAGATGCGCCAGGTTTGCTTGTCGAGTTTTACGATGCGCGGCGCGGAGCCTGCTGTGTTGGCCTCGTGCGCTTGCACGTCTGTGACGCGAACTGCGAAATCGCGAATGTCGTACGTGGCATTCCATGCAGGCATGGCAACGATGAGTTCGTGGCCAGCGTCCGGCACTTCCATGGTGACGTGAAAACTGTGCTGCTCGGGATGCGCAAGCGAGATGGTGTAATGAATGGTTGCCGTGGCCCTACGCGGCGCGAACAATATCGCGCACGCAAGCAAGAGAAAGCCGATGGATTGTGGTTTGTAATTGTTGGTCACGATTTAGGCGTTGCGGGTTCCTTTCTTGAATTTGCCTTTTGCGAATTTCCCTTCCCAAGTACGTCGAGCAAGCGGGCGCACAAGCCATCGAAGCTGCCGTTGGACATTACGAGCACCAAATCGCCGGAGACAAGTTGCGCGGCTAAAAAGTCGGCGATCTCGCTTGCCGATGAAAAGGCGCGCGCGGGTCTGCCTTGCTTGCGGATAAAAGCTGTCACGTATTCGGGATCGAGGCGTTCTTCGTCAGACAAGAGTTGCGGACGGTTCACCGCGCCGAGCACCGCGCCATCCGCCATGGCGAGCGCGGACGCAAGATCGTCCTGAAAGATGCGGCGTCGCATCGTATTCGAGCGTGGCTCGAAGGCAACCCATAATCTGCGGCCGGGCCAGCGAGAGCGCGCAGCTTCGATGGTTGCGCAAATGGCAGTGGGGTGATGCGCAAAATCCTCGACGATCAATACGCCGCCGACTTCGCCTTTAATGTCCATGCGGCGGCGCACACCCTGGAATTTCGCCAGAGCCGCTTCCATGGCTTCGCATTCGACGCCGCGGCCAAACGACATGGCGACGCAGGCCAGCGCGTTCATCACGTTGTGACGGCCGGCGAGGGGAAAACGAATGCGGGCGACTTCCTGGTCGTGATAGGCCACGCGGAAATGCGTCATGCCGTCGCGCCACTCGATGTCTCCGGCGTACCAATCCATCGCGGGAGTCAGCCCATATTTTTCGACGGCGCAAAAAGCCTTTTCGGTGCATGCGACGAGATTGGGCGCTTCGCCCCAGACGAGAATGCGTCCGCGACGCGGGACGAGATTCACCAGGCGGCGGAATTGCAGCTCGATTGCGGGCAAGTCGGGATAAATATCGGCGTGGTCGAATTCGAGCGAGGTCAGGATTAATTCGTCAGGATGGTAATGGAGGAATTTGGGTGCTTTATCGAAGTAGGCCGAATCGTATTCGTCGCCTTCGATGATGAATTCTTCGCCGCCGCCCAAGCCGTAACTCTTGTCGCTGAAATTCGGCACGACTCCGCCGACGAGAAAATCGGGATGACGACCCGCGACATGAAAAATCCAGGACAGCATGGCGGTTGTGGTGGTCTTGCCGTGCGTTCCGGCAATCACGATTGAAGTGTGGCCTGGCAAAAACAATTCTTCGAGCGTCTGCGGCATCGACCAATATGGAATTTTTTCGTCGAGCGCGGCTTCGAGTTCTGGATTGCCGCGAGAGATTGCGTTGCCAACAACAATCAGATCCGGCGCGGGCTTCAAATTCTCCGGGCGAAAGCCTTCGGCCCAGGGAATTCCGAGAGCGGAAAGGAGCGTTGAGGCCGGAGGATACACGCCCGTGTCGGAACCGGTGACGGTGTAACCGCGTTCCTTGAGCATTCCGGCAACGGGCGCCATGGCCGCGCCGCCGATGCCGAGCAAATGAATGTGCCGCAGAGTCTGTTTCAGGAGTGTCGTGGCGATTTCCCTCGTTTGGTTTTGTGGGGCTGCGCGTTGGCGCAGGCGGGTTCGAGAATCTCAAGGCGTCCGCTGGCGTGTGCGACAAGGCGAGCCTTAACTCCCAGGGGAATCGTGAGCATCGGGCGCGGCGTATGGCCAACCGGCGCGCCCCACACCACTGGAATTTTCAGCGGCTCGATGATTCGTTCGAACACATCGCGGACGGCCGGATTTCCCACGGGCACTTCGCATTCCGGAAATTCGCCGAGGACCATTCCGCGTACTCCTTTGAATTTTCCCGCTTGACGCAAATGGATCAGGGCGCGGTCGACCTGGTATGGCTTCATTCCGCGGTCTTCGAGGAGCAAAATCGTTCCGGTCGTTTGAATTTCCCAAGGCGTGCCGAGCGTCGCTTCGACAAGCGTGAGGCAACCGCCGATGATTGTGCCCTCGGCCTGACCGAAGAAAAGCGTTTGGCCGCGCAGATCAATTTTCCAAGGATGGCTCGTCTGCGTGAGGGCTTGATGAAACGATTCGGAATCGTAGCCGCCCGCAACGTCGGCGCCTTTATCAAAACCAGAGGCGACCATAGGGCCGTAAAAAGTGCCCCAGCGTTTTTTGCGCCACAAAAAAAGCTGAAGCAGGGTGATATCGCTATATCCCAGGAGTGCCTTCGGCGATTTTAGGCCTCGCGTGTCCCATCGTTCGAGCAAATATCCGGAGCCGTATCCGCCGCGCGCGCAAATCACGGCGCGAGATACATTTTCGTCGAACGCACGCGACAATTTCGCGAGCCGCTCTTCGGCGCCTCCCGCAAAGTAACCCTGGCGGGCAAGCACGCGGGGATCCCAGCGCGCCTCGTAACCGAGGCGCTCCAATTCCTCGCAGCCCTTGCGCAGCGCGTGTTCCTCGACGGGACTGGCGGGCGCGACGACGCGCACGATATTTCCACGTTCGAGCGGAAGCGGCTTGACGACAGTTGGCATGTGGCGACACCGAGCATAGGAAACTTCCGAGGGCGAGTCCAGCGAACGAATACGTGGCGCGTCCGATTAGTTCACTGGCCGTTGCGCTTGGTGAGGCGGGGATTTCGGCATCTCGAAGGGCGGGTTGGCGGCGTGGTCCCAGAGCTGAAGAGCCTGCGCGGCAACTCGCAACGACGGGCCTCAGCGGCTGAAGCCGCACTGATTTTTCAGGCGTTTACGGCACGGCTTGAAGGCGTGCCCTGACGACGTCCGACGTTTGCAGCAGGCTCTGATTCCGGAACGCTTTATGATATGGCTGCACATTGGAATCCTGAAGTGAGAGACGCCAAAAACGAGAAGCAGGTCCCTCGCCCCGAAAAAGCCTCCGGGACGCGAAACGCGCGCCGCATGACGGCTCGGGATGACAAATCGGAACTTGCAGATTTTAGCTTTCGCGTTGGAACTCTATGGGCACCACTTCGCAACGCGCGGACAGCGCGCTGAGCCGCTTGAGCAATTCATGTTCCTGGGGCACGCTGGTGTCCGCGTCAAATTCGATCACGGATTCATCGGCTGCGCGGCGCAATTCGGAATGTTGAATCGGGATTTTCATATTCTGGAAAATCTGGCGCGCCTGCTTCATTACTGCATCGCCATCGTTGGCGGTTAAACGAAACGTGGTGAGGCGCGTCTTCATGCCCAGATGCGTTTCCGCCCAACCGAGCGTGGTCAAGGAAATCAGAATTAGCGCCATGGCGAAAATCGAGGTGACGTACATCCCCGTACCGACGCCCATTCCAACGGCGGCGGTGGCCCAAACCGTGGCGGCGGTGGTGAGACCCACAACATTGCCGCGTTCGCGCAGGATCACGCCTGCGCCGAGAAAACCGATGCCGGCGATAATCTGCGCGGCGATTCGCGTGTGGTCGTCTTCGGGATGAGTGGCGGCGATTGCGGAGATAATCATGAAGAAGCATGCGCCCATGCAAATCAGCATGCTGGTGCGCAATCCGGCGGCTTTGCGGCGGAGATTGCGCTCGAGTCCCACCACGCCGCCGAGCGCCGCGGAGAGCAAAAGCTTGCCTGCAATCGTGTACGTCAAGTCGATCGGCATCGCGTTCCGTTTGCGCGGCTGATTCTACTCTCCCCGGTGCTTTAGAGAGAAAATCCTTTTCTCACCGACGAGCTATCTCACAAATCATTCTCGGTTAAGAAGCCGCGGACTTTCGGAGCCAAACGCCGCAGGTGAAGGGACTGTCTGGCAACTCACATCGACAGGCCTCAGCGGCTGAAGCCGCACTGATTTTGAGGCGTTTACGGCACGGCCCTGTTTCCTTCCTGCGTCAGGATAAAAGGGCAGGAAGGCCTGTGCCACCCAGAGCAGACGCGAAAAGCAGATCGTCGTCGCGATGCTCCTCGGGATGACAAAAGTGGCGGCGAGACGCTTCGGAGGCGGCAATGACAACAGAGCCAGACGGCCCGCTAGAGCTGTATATGCATCATGCGGACAAGCTGGCGCGCGCGCGATTCAACTTCACGGCGTTTGATTGTACGCAATCGCTCGACGCCCAACTTTTCCACAGCGAAGCTTCCGAGCACGGACCCGTAGATCATCGCGCGGCGCAACGAAACGTGATTGGCCTGGGCGTGGCTTGCCAGATAGCCCATGAAACCTCCCGCAAAGCTGTCGCCCGCGCCCGTAGGGTCGTGGACTTCCTCGAGCGGATAGGCCGGAACAGCCGCGATCGAATCGCGATGAAACAACATTGAACCGTATTCGCCGCGCTTGATCACGAGCGCCTTTGGTCCCTTACGCAATACGCTTCGCGCGGCGCGTAGCAGGTTGGTTTCTCCCGCAAGCTGGCATGCTTCTTCGTCATTGATGAGCAGCGCGTCGATGAGTTTCAAAGTTTTTTCGAGTTCGGCGCGAGTGCCCGAGATCCAGTAATTCATGGTGTCGAGCGCGACAAGTTTTGGACGGCGGCGCATTTGCTTCAGGACGTTCTGCTGCAACTGAGGGTCAATGTTACCTAAGAAGACGAACGGCGAATCGCGATAGGCCTCCGGCAACTTTGGCGCAAACGCGGCGAAGACATTCAAATCCGTCCGCAGCGTTTCGCGTGCCCGCAAATCGCTGCTGTAGCGTCCCGCCCAGAAAAAACTCTTGCCCGGCGCGCGTTCCAGACCCGCAAGGTCAATTTTCCTGCCGTGGAACACGGCTTCATCTTTCGCGGAGAAATCTTCGCCGACGACTCCGACAAGGCGCACGGGCGAAAGCAATGACGCGGCGAGCGAAAAATACGTAGCGGCGCCGCCGACCGTGCGCTCGGTCTTGCCAAACGGGGTCTCGATGGCATCGAACGCAACGGAACCGACGACAAGCAATGACATTAGGAGTTCCTCTCGTGTTCAGGAAATGTATTTACCGATAATCGGACCGAGGCGCCGCTTCGTCGCCGCGGGAATCAGCTTGCGGTCCGTCAAAATCGCATGCGCGAGAGCCGAGGCGCATTTGCAATCGCGATGCTCCGGCAGAGTGCGCACGGTTCCGCGGATGACGCGCTGGACGTTCGCGGCGTTTTTCGTCAGATTGGCGATGATGTCCGGCACGGAAACGGAATCGTGCTCGGGATGCCAGCAATCGTAATCGGTGATCATCGCCACGGTGGCGTAGCAAATCTCGGCTTCGCGCGCGAGCTTGGCTTCCGTTAAATTTGTCATGCCGATCACGTCGAAATGCGACTGGCGATAGAAATGCGATTCCGCCAGCGTGGAAAATTGCGGGCCTTCCATGCAGACGTACGTGCCTTTCGCGTGCGCCTTCACGGCGGCGAGACCGCACGTCTCAGCCAGAGACCTCGCCAGTTGCCCGCACGTTGGCTTGTCGAACCCGACGTGCGCAACGATTCCATCGGCGAAAAAAGTGGCGATGCGGCCGCGGGTGCGGTCGAAAAACTGATCGGGAATCAGAAATTCGAGCGGATGCAAGTCCTCGCGCAAAGAGCCGACGGCGCTTACCGAGAGAATGCGTTCGACGCCGAGAGTCTTCATGGCGTAAATATTGGCACGATAGTTTATTTCGCTCGGTGAAAGCCGATGGCCGCGACCGTGGCGCGCGAGAAAGGCCACGTGTTTGCCTTCGAGTGTGCCGATGACAAATGCATCCGAGGGATCGCCGAAGGGCGTCTTTACGCGCGCTTCCCGCGTGTCGCTCAAGCCGGCCATCGAATACAGGCCGCTGCCGCCGATGATGCCGAGCTTCACTACTTCCTTCACTGCACTCTTTTTTGTAATCTTCCGTTTCTTTGCCATTTGCTCACCGTTTCAATTGTTCTGGAATTTGACGCTGGACTCAATCGATTTGAACCGGTTCCGCTTCGTAATTGCCATTGCGCTGGCGCAAATATGCAGCGCGAACCAAGGGGTCGTGCGCAAAGAGCGCGAGCCAACCGTCCTTTGCAATTAGCGGCAACCATTTCTTTTTATTGTCGAGCGTAGTGAGCGGAAACAAGTCGAATCCCATTATCCACGCGAGGGACAGATGCGCCGTGGTGGGGACGAGGTCGGCGAGAAAAATGGCGGTCTTACCGCCGCCCGTAAGCTTTACGCACTGCATTGCGTGCGTATGCCCCGGAGCGGGAAAAACGGTGACCCCGGGAACGATTTCCGTATCGCCTTCGAGAAGCCACCACTGGCGCGCCTCTTCGACAGGCAGATAATTTTCCGGAATAAAACTGGCGCGGTCACGCTCCGTGGGATTCTTCGCGTGTTCGAAATCCTTTTTCTGCACGACGTAGCGCGCATTGGGGAACGTCGGTCGCGGTTTGCCGTCGACGATGCGCGTGTTCCAGCCACAATGGTCGAAATGCAAATGCGTATTGATGACGATGTCAACGTTTTCAGGCTTCACTCCGTGCGCCGCAAGCTGGTCGGGGAATCTAGGCGAGCCTTCGAAATCGTAAATGTCGCACTTCTTGACGTCCCATTTGTCGCCCGCGCCCGTTTCGACAAGAATCGTTTTGTGTGCGGCGCGAATCAGCAGGCAATTCATCGCGAGCACAATGCGATTGCGGTCGTCAGCACGCGATTTCTTCTCCCACATCGGTTTCGGTATTACGCCGAACATCGCGCCACCATCGAGGCGCAGCGTGCCGTCGTTCAACACCAGAAATTCCAAATCGCCTAATCTCACCGTGCACTCCCCAGTCCCGCGCGTTTGAGCATCTCAGTCACCGCGGCGTAGGGGTCGCGCTTCCGCTCCGCCACTTCCCTGGCGAGCGAGTCCAGGGTGCCGTCATTCGCCAGTCCGTCCACCACGCGGCGCACGAGCCGCTCTCGCAGGAGATTCAACAAACGCTCCCGCCACAAAGCGATTTCGCGAGCGTTTCGTTCCCTTTTTCCATGGAAGTGCGCGCGGAAACGTTCGATCTGCCGCGATAATTCCTCAATTCCCTCATTCGCGGTCGCCACTGTGAGGACGATTGGCGGCTTCCAGCCATTTTTTTCCGGTACGAGCTGCAAAATCGCGCGAAGTTGTTGCTCGAAACGATCGGCGCCTTCGCGGTCCGCTTTGTTCGTGACGAAAATATCCGCGATCTCCATCAAGCCAGCTTTCAGATTTTGGACGTCGTCGCCCATTCCGGGGACGACCACGACAAGAGTGCAATCCGCCAGACGCACAATTTCGACTTCGCCCTGGCCAACGCCGACTGTTTCGACGAGGACGTATTGTTTTCCCGCTGCGTCAAGAAGGAGAGCAGCGTCACTGGTGGCTTGCGAAAGTCCGCCGAGGGAGCCGCGCGTGGCCATGGAGCGAATGAAAACGCCGCTATCGGAGGCGTGGCCTTGCATGCGTATGCGGTCGCCGAGAATGGCCCCGCCTGTAAACGGACTCGAGGGATCCACGGCGATCACGCCGACGGTTTGCTTTTGCGAACGGTAATGCGCCGCCATACGGTCTACGAGCGTGCTCTTCCCCGTGCCGGGCGCGCCGGTGATGCCGATGCAATATGAATTTCCCGTATAGGGGAAAAGCTCGCGCATTAAATTCTCGGCGTCGCCAGTGCGATTTTCGATCTCCGTCATTGCACGGGAAATCGCGCGCACATCTCCGGCGCGCACTTGTTCAGCCCACTGGGCGATTGTGATGGACGGTGTGGAGGCTACGGGCATCGATGCGCGGGCCCCTAACCCTTTCCGAGAAGCTGGCGAGCGATTACCAGGCGCTGGATTTCACTGGTGCCTTCGCCAATGGTACAGAGTTTGACGTCCCGATAATATTTTTCCGCAGGGTAATCCTTGACGAAGCCGTAGCCGCCGAAGACCTGTACCGCTTCATTGGCGACGCGGACAGCCACTTCCGATGCAAAAAGTTTAGCCATGCTGGATTCGCGCGTGAAGCGCACGCCTTCCCCGCCCGCACTGCGCGATTTATCGGCGAGGTACGCCGATTGCCAAACGAGCAGGCGCGCGGCTTCGATTTCCGTGGCCATGTTCGCGAGCTTGAACTGGATCGCCTGGAATTCGCTGATAGATTTTCCAAATTGCTTACGCTGCTTCGCGTATTTTACCGCTGCTTCGTAGGCTCCCTGCGCCATGCCGAGAGCCAGTGCGGCAATCGAAATGCGGCCGCCGTCGAGAACCTGCAGGCTGTTAATAAAGCCGTCCCCTTCTTTTCCGAGAAGATTGTCGGCGGGCACGCGGCAGTCGCTGAAAATCACTTCGGAAGTGTCGCTGGCGCGCATGCCCAACTTGTTTTCCTTTTTGCCGGGGCGAAATCCCTGCGTTCCCTTTTCGATGATGAATGCGGAGATACCATGCTGCTTTTTCGCGGCATCCGTGACGGCCATGGCGACGCATACCTCGGCGTAGTGGCCATTGGTGGTGAATGTTTTCGCGCCGTTGAGCACCCAGCCACCGTCTTTTTGTACAGCGACGGTACGCGTGCCGCCCGCGTCAGAACCCGCGCCGGGCTCGGTGAGCGACCAACAACCGAGTTTCTGGCCCGTCGTCAGACCGGGCAAGTATTTTTGCTTTTGCGCCTCCGTTCCGAATTTGTAGATGTGATTCGAGCACAGGGAATTGTGGGCGGCGACGATCAATCCCACGGAACCATCGACGCGCGACAATTCCTCGATGACCATGGAGTATTCGAGGTAGCCAAGTCCCGCGCCGCCGTATTTTTCAGGGAAAATAACGCCGAGCAAACCCATTTCGCCAAGCTGAGGGATGATTTCCTCGGGAAACTTCGAGGCTTCGTCCCACTCCATTACATGCGGAGCGATTTCGCCTTCGGCGAATTCGCGAACGGTACGCCGGAGATGCTGCTGTTCATCGGTCAGAGAGAGATCCACATCACCTCGCTACTTTTACGCAATCACTTCCAGCGATTGTCTGAATTGCACGCAAATCGCCAAACGAAAACTTTACCATACTGGTTACGCGCTCCCAACACAGCGCGCGGTCCGCTGCGAGTTCCTACGCGTGCGTTCGCTCGGGTACCTTGCAGATTTCCTCGAGTGCGACGATTGCCCGGCCGATACCCGCGCGGTCCACGTCACAATGCGTGACCATGCGGACGGAATATTTATCTGTCGCGCCGGCGAGGACTTTGCGTTTGCCAAGCTCCGCGCTGATTTCGGCGGCGGTCTTCCCTGTTCCGCTCACATCGAAAATCACGATATTCGTCACCACTTTTTTGGGATCAAGCGCGATTCCCCGAAGTTTCGACAATCCTTCGGCCAAGTGCCGAGCGTTTTCGTGGTCGCGATGAAGAGTCTTAGGCGACTCTTCGAGCGCAATCAATCCCGCCGCCGCAAGAACGCCGACCTGGCGCATGCCTCCGCCGAGCATTTTGCGGTAAATGTGCGCCTTGTCGATAAAATCGCGGGAGCCCACGAGCATCGAGCCAACGGGCGCGGCGAGACCCTTCGACAAGCAGAACATCACGGAATCGAATTTACGCGTCAGATCCTTGACGCTTTTCCCAAGCGCCACCGACGCGTTAAAAATGCGTGCGCCGTCGAGATGCACGGGCAGTTTCAATTCGTGCGCGCGTTCGCAAATCCCCTCGGCGAGTTCGAGCGGATAAATCGTGCCGCCGGCCATGTTGTGCGTGTTTTCGAGGGTGACGAGGCCCGTCTGCGAATACGTGTAGCTCCGCGGGCGCAGCATCGGCTCGATCATTGTCCAGGTCAAAATTCCGTCCTGGGCCGCGATGGGACGCGGCATGCAGCCGGCCACCGCGGACATCGATGCGAGCTCGTATTGATTTACGTGCGCGCGCTGCTCGCAAATTACTTCGAGGCCGGGGCGTGTCCACGACTTGATGGCGAGCAGGTTGCCCATCGAGCCGCTGGGGACAAACAGCGCGGCTTCGCGGCCAAACATCTGCGCCGCGCGCTCCTGCAACTTATTTACGGTGGGGTCTTCGCCGTAGACGTCATCGCCAACTTCCGCTTCCGCCATGGCGCGGCGCATCGCGGGCGTAGGGCGCGTTACGGTATCGCTGCGCAGATCGACCGGGGCGTCGCCACTTTTCGCGTCACTGTCTCTCGATTCGTACATTTCTTTCCCTCACTCTTTTTACGCCGCACCGCGTAAACACTGACTAGCCTACATGACTAATGGCCTCAGGGGCTAAAACCCCCTTTTTAGGCAGGGGGTTTTCCGGCACGGCTGAAGCCGTGCCCTGACGCAAAGCCATACGGACCCTAGAGCGTTTGAGATCGCGCACTTCAGCACGTGCCGAGCGGTCGCAGATCTACAAAATGAAAA
>Ga0307373_10000374_pt1 | contig 85079 bp, 80 predicted proteins | sample OX2MG_FD_202534 | JGI IMG/M metagenome (GOLD analysis project Ga0307373, IMG submission 202534) | Soil microbial communities from Risofladan, Vaasa, Finland - OX-2 | ecosystem: Environmental > Terrestrial > Soil > Coastal area > Acid sulfate soil | place: Finland: Risofladan, Vaasa | collected...
CGAGGGCATCCGACCCGACTCGAGCCTCGAAGCGCTCGCGAACTTAAAGCCTGCCTTCAAGGAGGGCGGTAAGGTCACGGCCGGCAACTCCTCGCAGATCACCGACGGAGCTTCGGCGGTACTCATCATGAGCGAAGAGCGCGCCCGCGAACTCGGCTACACGCCGCGCGCGCGATTTCACTCATTCGCCTTGGCCGGCGTGGACCCGGTCACCATGCTCACCGGACCGATTCCCGCCACCACGAAGATCCTCGAGCGTTCGGGCCTGACCCTCGACGACATCGACTTGGTCGAGATCAACGAGGCCTTCGCCTCGGTGGTACTGGCCTGGCAGAAAGAGCACCACGTCGACCTCGCGAAGGTGAACGTCAACGGCGGGGCGATCGCCCTGGGTCATCCCCTCGGTGCCTCCGGCGCGAAGCTCTGCGCCACCTTGCTCAACGAACTCGAGCGCACGTCGGGTCGTTACGGGCTGCTCACGATGTGCGAAGGCGGCGGACTCGCCAACGCGACGATTATCGAACGTCTCGGCTAGTTCAGCGATAGCGCGTGGCGAGGTAGAAGCCGGTGAACATCGTCACCAGGCCGAGCACCAGGTACCACGGCGACGCCGCGCCCGGCAAGACCAAGAGGTAGTTGAAGAGGATCACGAGCATCCCAAAGGCCAGCAGGTCAAGGATCACCCAGCCGTACCACTGCGGGCTATGGTCGCTGCCGACCGGACGGCGCTTGGTGACGCGACCGCGCGCCTCGGCGTCGACGTAGCGGCCAATCGACTTACGGTTTTGCTTCTTCGCGGGAGATTTCGCCATGGGGCTCAATGCTACGGGGTCAGCCGCTGCCGCTGCCGCTGCTGAATCCCTGACAGACCATCATGTCGATGGTCGTGTTGTAGGGAACCGAGGTTCCGGGTTGGGCGCTCTGGCTCACGACGGTGCCGTCCTGCGCGGATGACGTACACAGCGAGGAGTCGGCGGTCGTGAAGGCGGGCACGAGTCCTTGATGGTTGATTGCGGTGGTGGCCTGAGCCTGCGTGTCACCAAGGACGCTCGGCACCACGACCTGGCAGACGCCCGAGGACTCGATGAGCTGCACCGCGCTGCCACCGGTAACCGGGGTCCCCGCCTTCGGGTTCGTCGCCATGACCAGGCCCGACGTGATGGTGTTCGAGCACTGGTGCAGGATCGTCGGGCTGACCGTGAGGCCGTCTTTTCCAAGCGTCGCCCCGGCCTGCGCGCTGGTCGAGCCGGTGACGTCGGGCACGGGGTACTTCGAGTTCGGCGATAGGACGAAGAGAATCACGGTGTCACCGGTCTTACCCGGCGTGCCACCGTTGGGGCTCTGGTTGAGCACCGTATCGGGAATCGAGCCCGCCGGCGCGTTCGAGGTGACGTTGGGCTTAAAGGAGAGCCCCTTTTGTTGCAGCAGCGTCTCGGCGTCACCGATGCTCATGCCCGTGACGCCAGGAATCGTGACCGGCGACGTGGTCGGGCCCAAACTCACCCAGAGTTCCACGGCCTGACCCTGTTGCACTTTGGCCCCCGCCTTAGGGGTGGTCTTGATAACCGTGCTGCTCGGCTGATTCGACGCGATCAAGTGCGTCGTGCCGATGAGGAGGTGATCGTTGCCGAGGGTCTGGGTGGCGTTCGCGATCGTTTGGCCCGTCAAGTCCGGCATCGTCGTCGCCACGGTCTTGTGCGACAAGGCGTAGCCAATCGCGGCCGCGGCGGCGACCAGCAAAATGGCGATGACGACGGGCAAGATCACGCCGAATCGGCGGCGGCGGCGGACGTCGGTGCGTGGCCCCGTCATCAAGGGCACCGCCTGCGTGCGCTCTCCTCCCGAGACCGCGCTGACCGCGCGAGTGGCGTCAGCTCCGAAAAAGGCCACGTCGCGAAGCGCGGCGTGCACGGGCTGGCCCTCCGTGAAACGAAGCAGGTCCGCGCGGAACTCGTCGCAGGTCTGATAGCGCTGAGCAGGGGATTTAGCGAGCGCTTCCATGACGATCGCTTCGAGGTCATGGGGTACGGCGTCGGAGAACTCCGAGAGCAGGGGCACGTTGCCGTGCACGTGCTGGCTCGAGACCTCCAGAGGCGTCGCGCCAATAAAGGGTGGTCGACCCACGAGCATCTCGTAGAGCACGACGCCCAGTGAGTACACGTCGCTTCGCCCGTCGACCGAGGCGCCTTCGGCCTGCTCGGGCGAGAAGTACGTCGCGGTACCCATGACCGAACCCTCTTCGGCGAGGTGGTCCTCGCTGGCGACCGCCTGGGCGATGCCAAAGTCAGTGACCTTCACCTGGCCCTCGCGGGTGATGAGGATGTTGCCCGGCTTCACGTCGCGGTGCACCACACCCATGCGGTGCGCGTAGCCCAGGGCCGCCGCCACCTGGGCGATGATCTGAGCGCTGCGCGCGGGCGTGAGGGTCGACGAGTTGCGCAAAACTTCGGCGAGCGAGGTGCCCTCGATGAGTTCCATCACAATGAAGTAGGTCCCGTCGTCTTCGCCCCAGTCAAAGACGGGAACGATGTTCGGGTGCGAGAGGTTGGCGGCCGCCTGGGCCTCGCGGCGAAAACGCTCAACGAACGACGGGTCTTCACTCAACTCCGGGTAGAGGATCTTGAGCGCCACGGCGCGATTGAGCAGTTCGTCCTCGGCCCGGTAGACCATCGCCATACCGCCCCGAGCGATCAGGTGTGTGACGCGGTAGCGATTGGAGTAGAGACGAGGGTCGTTCACGGGCTCCATATCAGGTCCAGCCTACGCCGTGGCTTTGTTACGATTACTAGTCAGCCGGCGCACGTGGTGGGTGTCCCCGACACCGGAAGTCCCGCCTGGAGGGCCAGCGCGCCCTCGACCATGCACTTGATGACCGGACCGGCCGCGGTGGCTCCTTCTTGCACCTGAGGCTGGAATGGCAGTACGACTGCAACGGCGATCGTGGGGGCGTTGGCCGGGGCGAAGGCAATCATCCAGTCGTCGGTGTTCTTGGACGAGTTACCGACTTGAGCGGTGCCGGTCTTCGCGGCGACGTTGTCAACTGCGGGGAAGATTCCATAGGCCGTACCACGTTGAGCGACTGCTTGCATCAGCGGCACGATCCGCGCCGCCTGGGCGGGCGTGAGCGGCGTCTTCCAGGCACTGTCCTTGTAGCGCTTGATGACCGCACCGTCGGGTCCGGTGACCTCGCTCAAGAGATGTGGGGTCATCATCACGCCGTTATTGGCGATGGCCGCCGCGACCATGGCGTTTTGCAACGCGGTCAAACGAACGTTGCCCTGGCCGATCGCCGAGTACGCGACGAAGGGCAGGTTGTTCGCGAGATCGCTCACCGGGGGGAAGTAGCTCGACACGACGCCGGGCAGATCGAGCGGCGGTACTTCATTCAACCCGAAAGTGTTGGCCGTCGCAGCGAGAAGATTCGCGCCGAGATCGAGACCCACCAAGGCGTACCCGGTGTCGCACGAAGGCGGCAGCATCTCGGGAATGTCGCCACCGCATTGTCCTCTACCAAAGTTATAGAACCTCTTATCCGAGTTCGGCAGCTTGATATTCGTGACACTCGGGTACTGCTTGTAGAAGAGATCGGGGCGTTGGGAGACGACGGCCGACGTCGTGATGACCTTGAAGGTGGAGCCGGGCGGAAAGCTCTGCTGGGTCGCGACCGAACCCAGGGGCGGGAAACCGTGCGCGTTGTTCGTCGTGTCCTTCTTCCACGCGGCGGAGGCGACGGTGTAGGTCGAAGACGTGAGCGGCATGGGGTTGTAGGTCGGGTTCGAGTACATCGCCAGAACGTCGCCGTTACGTGGATCGAGCACCACGGCCGCGCCGTCTTGACCCGCGAGCGCGCGCGCCGCGACTCGATTCAGCGACGGTTGAATCGTCAACGTCACATTGTCGGCCGCGGACGTGGGGGCCAACACCTGTTCGAAGGATTGCGGCGGCTGAGCGTGCGGGGAAAGATAGGCGTCGTACTGCGCTTCGAGGGCCCAGACGCCGTAGGTGGGCGACGAGAAACCCACCACCCCGGCGGTCAACGCGCCGTAGGGGTAGACGCGCCGGTACTTTGACGAGCTCGAGCCGGTCGGCACCGATTGGGCCAGGACCGAGCCGTCGGCGGCAAAGATCGTCCCGCGAGGTTGATTGGTCACGACCGTAGCGTTGCGAGGGTTAATCGGCGAGGCATCGAGCGCCGGCGCCCGCAGGAACTGCACGTTGAAGGCCTGAATCACGACGACCGCCATCAAGACGAAGAGCAGGGTCGCGAGGGTGCCCAGTCGTCTTGACACGACTAACCCTTCGCCACGGTCGTGGTCGTCACGGGCGTGACGGGCTGGCTGAGATGCCAGCGGTTGTGCATGGTGCTGGCGTACTGCAGGGCGGCCGGCAGCGACGGCTCCGAGATCGTCGAGGCCAGAGCGCGCGCGTCAGAGGCGGTCAACTGTCGAGTGAGAAAGTTCGTGTCGAGCACGCGCGTGGGGTGATACCAGAGCACGCCGCCCGGCTGCCCTTGGTAGATCGCGATCGAGCCAGCGTCGTCGGCGAGATAGTACGTCGAATAGGCGTACCAGTGCATGATCGCGACGAACCCCACCGCGACGCCCACGAACACCGCGCCCACCACCCACACCCGCCACGTGAAACGCTTGCGCGAACGTGGTCGTGAAACCCCACGCCGGGCCGAGGCGGCCACCGGAGCGGGTGCTGAGGTCAGCGTTCGCTTGATGGGCGAATTCGCGACGTCCACCTCATCGAATTCAAGCAGTACGGCGGAGATATTGTCATGGCCGCCGGCGACCCGAGCGGCAACGACCAGGCTCTCCACTGCCTCATCCAAGGGTGTCGGCGCGCTGGCCAGTCGCGCCAACGTGTCGTCGTCGAGCTCATTAGAAAGTCCGTCGCTACAGAGCAGAATTCGATCCCCGGGCAACGCCTCCAGCGAAACGACGTCGACAGAAATCATGGACTCCACTCCGACGCCGCGGGTCAACTGGTGACGACGCGGATGCACCAGAGCCTCTTCAGGGGTGAGTCGCCCCATGCGCACCCACTCTTCGGCGACGCTATGGTCCTCGCTCAGTTGGCGCAGAGCACCGTCGCGCAGTTGATAGGCCCGCGAGTCGCCGACGTGCACCAGAGTCGGCGACGCGACACCGACCGCGTCTTGGGTCAGCCCGACCGCGATCACGGTGGTTCCCATGCCGAAGTGGTCGGGATTCTCGGACGCGTCTTGCAGGACCTCACGATTCGCGTCCTCAATCGCGTTGAAGAGACCTTCGACGGTGGGGCGCATGATGAATCCCATGCGCACCGACTCAATGGCCATCGTCGCCGCGACGTCTCCCGCCGCGTGACCACCCATGCCGTCGGCCACGATCGCCAACTGGTCGTCGACGTAGATGGCGTCCTGGTTGTTCTGGCGCACGAGTCCGGTGTCCGTCGCCGCGGCGAAGCGCCAGCGCGTCAACGAACGACCTCAAAGAGCACGCCGCCGACTTGGACGATGTCGCCTCGCTCGAGGTGGACTCGTCCTTCGACGAGTTCTTGGTTGACGTACGTGCCATTCGTCGAGCCCAAGTCCTCGATGGTGAGGTCGCCACCATCATTGGCCACACGCGCGTGGCGCGTTGACAGGTACGTGTCATTCAGCGCGAGGTCGCAGTCTCCGCTTCGGCCAATGGTGACCGCGACGTCGACGTCGACGCGCTCGCCCGATCGATCGAGCGGCTCAACAAAGGACAGGGCGAGAGGTGCACCGCGTCGGCGCGTTGGCCCACGCGTCGGGTTCGGGGGACGAGCGGCCACGACCGCGACGCGAAGCACTCGGGCGAAGAAGAGTCCGGCGATCACCATGACCAAGACCTGAAGCGGCCGGATCACCGCTGCGTAATTCGTTGCGACGATCAAGGCTATGCCAACTCGATACGCAGATGAAGCGTCGAGATCGTGACGTCATCGCGCGGTGAAAGTGACACCGCGCTCACTCGGTGTCCGTTCACGAACGTGCCGTTCGTCGATTCGAGGTCGCGAATCGCCACGCCTTCGGCGGTACGCCACACTTCGGCGTGTCGGCGAGAGACGTTGCTGTCATTGATCGTGACCTCAACGTCGGGACTGCGACCGATGATCAACGGGGAGTCGCCGACCGCGAACGTGCGACCATCGCTCAAGATGAGACGAGGCTGCGCCTCGCCGCCTTCGAATTCGACCTTCACCTCGACTTGGCCGACCTTGATGTCGTCGTCGATGAAGATCTCCACCGAGACCGGACCCACGAAGGCGTAGCCCTCGCTGACGGCGTGCTGGCGTATGGTCTCTTCGAGTTCGCTCACCAGCGCCTTTTGGAAGCCTTCGAAGCGCTCGGCGTCGTCGGGGCCGAGCCACACACGAACGAGATTCGGCGATATCGGTCCCTGCGTCGAGAGGCGTCGGGTGAGGTCAATCTCGCGCACGATTCGCGTACCGAGTTCAATGGGCTGGAGTCCGCTCTTAAACGAGCGGGAGAAAGTCCGCTCAAAGAGGCGCTCGAGGCGATTTTCCACACTTTTGAGAACCATGGCAGTACCAACTGTACTGGTCAACTCGTCAATCTCACCGTCGTGGAAAAGAGCCGGGCGGCCGTTGGACTAAAGTCTCAAGGTCCCAGGGCGAGTGGCGAAATTGGCAGACGCGCAGGCTTCAGGTGCCTGTATTCGAAAGGATGTGGGGGTTCAAGTCCCCCCTCGCCCACCACGTAGGGTCCAAAAGGACCCAACAACCTCGGACGACCCGCACCGCAGTACTCGTCCACCTAACGCCGTACGAGGAGTCGGCGTCGGCGAATGAGATGCGTTCCGCCCTCGCACATTCAGGCACCAGGCGGCGTACAACCCCGGCGCAGTTCTCCCTGGTTTTCGCGCTGTTGTACCTCCCTGAAATCATTCCCGAGTGCTCCGCAGCCACTGATGTTGCAATTTCGTCCCAGACCCCTAGCCGGGTGTGGGTCCGCCAAGAAATGGTCGAGGGGCCGATAGGACCTCAGAAGGATGTGAAGTCCCCCTTAGCTAATAAGTTGAAATCGCGACGGATGCGGAGTGGAAATTCGAGTCCTAAATTTTTCTGGATTCATGCTGAGTGTGTACGTCAGACTCTCGAATCTCAACACCAAAACGCTCATCGAAAGCACCCCATTCTTCAATAACCGTCAGAGCTGCAGCACGATGCATTGATACCGTGAATTGATCGAAGAACCCATGGAGCCCAAGCAGCATCGGCCAGGGCGCCAGCCACTGCTCCGGAAAACCAACTTCCGTCTCCCATTCGATGAAATGGTCGTCACTGCCATTCGGGTGAAGCAATCGAACCCGTAGGTCGACAAAACTCACCAGTAAATTCTGGCCGCCAATCCCAAGATAAGCGCGGTATTTCACGTTCCCCAAATCGACGGCAGCGTCTGTAGCCAGCCAGGGGGCGGCGAGCATGTGTTCGGATCCGGAATCAACTAGAGCTTTGACTGGAGTACTCGAGACAGTTCCAATAATTTGAGTGCTAACAATCGGCCGAAGAACTGGTCGGTGGCGTGGTTTGTCCGCTTGGAAAGGGTATCGCCATGGAAGAGCGGGAATCGTCATGCACCTTCCAAGCCACTCCGTGCTTCAGCCGAACTACTCGACTCAATTGTCAGCCGAATCCCACCATCTCAGGCTCTTGCTCGGACGGCGCTCGCACGATGTCCACACCGCGAATTCCAGATGACTTGATGTGCGCGGAGAGTTCATACGGCGTGCTTCGTACAGCAATTACGTCCCCAGATTGTCGATTAACTGCAACCCACTGGCCAGCGCATTCAACAAATGCCCGCTCCATCTTCAAGTGCTCATCGCGGGCAGGCATTCTCATACGGTACAAGCGCAGCATGCGTTTCGTCCACTTCATCCTCAACCTCACCCCATCCACCTCTAACGAAATCGCCCGAAAGTCCGCATTCACTTACAACGTTGCTGCGAAAGCAAAAGAAACTATATACGCGTAATTTTACCACATTTCCGCGTAATTCGAACCTCATATCTTTGGACGTTACAGCAGGTCAAACGGATTCTCACGAACAAAACGATTCAAGTACTTGGCGTAATTGTCGTAAAATACGTAGAATGCACCACCATGTCGATGGAGGTAGGCCAACTTCCGGATTTCGGTCAAAAGGTACTACTCCGGGTGCCTCACGCAACCTTTGCGTCATTGATGCTCTTCGTCAAGACACTTCGACGGGAGGACCTCAAGGGGACTCTTGTCTGTCCGCCCAATATTGATATTCGGACATGGGCTCAAGTTCAAACTTCTTTGACATTGCTTGGTTTAGTGCGTGATGGCGAAGGGACCTTCTTACTTCGACGCCTCATGACCGGAGAGACGAGCCTGCTCAGGGTCATAGAAATGCAGATAGGTACGGACGTGGTTGAGGCCGTCGAACGTGGGGAAAGTTGTGCCGTAGGTTCGTTGGCAGACGTCCAACGGGTGAGATCCAAATCCTCCATCTTTCGTTTCGAGAGTTTGGTTCGCATGGCTCTAAAGGAACAGGGTCGTTCTCCGGTTCGAAGACGGCCCGTCGCAGATCGACTTGAATCCGCGGATGAAACAGTTAACAACGAGACCCCGTCGGCAAAGGCTGCTGAACTAGCACTCTTCGAACTTGAAGGCGGGCATCTCGCCAGTGCTCTCGGCGTTCAGTTGGTGGAGAACAACCTAGCCGCGGCTCATGAAATCAGAGAGATGCTCCGTGACCTTCATAATCAAATGGGGAGGCTTTAGTGAGGTTATCGCTCATGGGGAATTACCATCGAGTTTTACTCAAAGAATTCTCAACACAATTCTTCCAGTAATTGGCACCACCAAAACGCCACCGATAGATTCCGCCCATGACCAACGACACCTCTGACAGGGTGCGAGTTGTCGGAGAAAAGGTCGAAGGATCCGATAGGACCCTCGGAGGACGTCAAGTCCCCCCTCGCCCACCGATGACGAACGTGTCAACTCGAGCTGGCACGTACGTCAAAGCCACTCGCCACGCTCCCCAGAGAGCCGTCCCCATCGCCACGATCATGGTCAACGCCGTCACGGCCAGGTGGGGCGACCAGGGCGAAGCCGAGACACCCGCTCGAGTCCCCTGAAGGAACCAAGGGGCGTGGAGGCCCATTTGGATCCACCACGTCGAGGTGCTCGCGACGACCACCATTGTCGACAGCGCGACCCCGAGGGCCAGCCAAGATTCCCAACGCAGGGCGCGCGCCGAGAAATCCATCCGCACGACCGTGGCGGCAGTCGCATTCGTCCAAAGGAAGATGGCCGCGGCCATCAACAGCGCGTACCCGAGAAATGCCCACGAATACCAACGATCTCCACCATTTCGCTGCAGCGAATTTAAGTGATGCGCCCACGCACTTACGCCGATGGTCGCGAGCGCCGTCGTCACGGTCGCGGCGAAGGCCTGGGTGAACTTACGTCGTACTGAAGTCCATCCACCCGCGCGAAGAAAATGCACGAAGCCGGGAAGCGCGATCAGCGCGCCGACCATGACGATCAGCGTCCCGGCGATACCGGCCACCACCGTCGTGTCGTACGCCCACCGCGCAACACTACGTGTAGCGAGAGGCAACACGGTGGAAGAGTGCTCGGCCATTTTGGCGAAACTCGCGCCACCGATCACCATGATCGACCACGCCATCAATGCGATGAGCGCCCCGTTGCGGCGCTGCGTAGCGAGCGGCGCGCGCTCGCCAACGACGCCTGACTCATAGGCGCGTTCACGTACTCCCGAAACGGCATTCAACAATCGAAACCGCAGCGTCGGCGACGCTCCATCCAGGCAGTCCTCGAAGAGCGCGAGAAACTCTTCGCCGTAACGCCCTCGCCACGTTGCGGGGTACCAGCGCAGTAGCCGTTCGAGTTCGTGATGACGAGTCACGAGGCGCCCGACGCCAGTCGTAGTCGTGCGACGCCCACGTTCGCGAGTCGACGCATCTCACTCGTGACCTCTCTGAGGGCCTGAGCACCGTTCGCGGTAAGTCGGTACGGACGACGTCTATTGACTCCCACCTCGGGCTCAATTAATCCAATCTCCTCGAGACGTGCAATCGCGCCGTAGAGCGTGCCGGGGCTCAAGGTGACCCCAGCGAAGCCCTCAATGTCCTTAAGGAGCGCGTAACCATGTTTGGACCCCGAGGCCAAACTGGTCAACACGAGCAAGGACGGATCGTTCGGTCGACGAAGCATGGCGGACTCTCCCGGGCTCATAACGCGATACTACTACGTGCGACGTAATAGTTCAAGGAATGATGGCAAACGCTCGCGGCGAGTGGCCCGGTCCGGTGTGCCTCGCTCGCCCTGACGTCGCGCAAATTCGCACGTCGTCGACACCCGCGAACTGCCCGCGTGCGCTCTCCAAGATTTCAACGCCACGTCGCGGCAGCGTTATTTCTTGGTGAATCCCTTGGGACACCGCGGCGTGACGCCAAAGACTGACCTTTTCGCGTGACCACGCACGCACAGAATCCTGGTCTTCTTCGGCTTCGGCTTGGGCGAGGGAATATTCACTCCCCCCGAGATCGTCAGGGGCTGCGCGGCTGAGGCAATCCCATTCACGATGACACGTGCCGTGGCGGCACCATTGTCCGCCGTATTCGGAACAACAAACTGCGACGAAGAGACGGCACCTGGCGCGATGGACATGGAAGTAAACCCGAAGGTTCGTGCGTAGACCACTTGTTGCGTGGCGAGATTCGTAATCTGCAACAGCGGATAGTTGGTTGAATTCGTCAGGTCATCACCAAAGTACGATCCCTGGTCGAGGCCGCTGAACTGCGAACCGGTCATCGTGTAGGTCGAACCCGCGGTCACGGCACTGGGCATCGACGTCACCTGCGGCAGCCACTGGGACTGGGGCTCACCGCCTTGGTTGTAGACCTCCAAGCCGCCGGGCCCGTTGCGATCGTTGACGAGAACCTGCCCCGTCGGCAGAACCAGCGCGTTGCAGTAGTTCGATTGCTCCTTCGCCGGATTCATCGCCACGTCGTTAGCGACCGGAGTTATCGCAGTCCCGTTAAAAGTGAACCACGCCGTCGGCGGCTTTTGGTCGGGACTGGCGTTGAAGAGCACGTTCCCGTCGGGCAGCACCGCCGAACACGAGTCGGTCGCGGTCAGTTGCGCGCCGCTGATCGTCGGCATCATCGGGCCCGCCGACCACGTTTTGGTGGCCGTGTCAAAGAGCGCCGTAGCGCCCGTGGCGCCTTCGGCGAAGACCTGTCCGCTCGGCATCAACGCGACCGGACCTATCTCAGCTTCCGAATCATCGAGCGCCTGGGGCGTGTTGCCGGCGCTGGTCCACGTCCCCGTCGTCGGGTCGTACACTTCAGTGTTCTGCGTACCCCCGAGCGCGTAGGGCGCCGTGCCAGTATTAACGTCAAGCAGGTTGCCGTTCGGCAAGAGGGTGAAGCCTTCTTCGGGGTTCGGGTCGGCCTTGCCCGCGCCGGTCGTGGTCCAGGACATGGTGGATTCATTAAAGAGCGCCTCGCACTTCGTGGTGCGCGATCCGGAGTCGCCCAGAAGGAAGGTCCCGTTCGCTAGGACCGCTGAAGGGGCGTCGGCGATGTTGGCCCAGCAACCCTGCCCGTTGTCGGGTGGCGCCACCGCGGTCCACGAATTCGCGACGGGGTCGTAAATCGCACCCAAGTTCGTTCCGGCCCAGGTCGAAGTGCCGTTGAACTCCCCACCTTCAATTATCAGTTTTCCGTCGGGCAAGACACCTGACGCGAAATAGACGGGGCTGTACCCGCCGGGCAAGGATCCAGCATCACTCCACGTGCCGTCCACGTAGCTGCCACTCGACGACGGCGTGAGCAACCACCATCGCGGCGAACCCGACTGAGCAGACCCTTGATCCGAGACAAGGACCTGCCCATTGGTCATAAGGAACATTGCCCCCGCGTTACCGGGAGCGCTCACGACCGACTGCCACACCGGTGTCGCGGCCCCGAGTTTCGATGGTGAAACCGCCGGCATCGCGAGGAGCATCACGACGCAGACTGCGACCAGCCACGCAAGTCGTCGCATTGGCTAATCTCCCTCGGCCGTGACCCCACGGGTGAGGGGCGCGATAAGACTATCGGATTGCCCGACGCGAGCCGCCAACGCACTCACTGGGCTATCGAACGCGACGAAGCCATCGCTTCAGGTCAACTTCATCGCCGTGAAGGGGTCGAGGTCTCACGACTCAACGGTTAGAGGCACCTTGAACTCTGTACTGGCACGAGCGCGGCGTGGCCGAAGCGAGGCGTACCTCACTCTTCCACGAAGCCACGCCAGGAGCGCATGTAGGCAATGAAAGGATCGCTCAACCCTTCCGCGCGAAGTTGCTCGACGGAGACCGGGAGTTCTCGCATGTGAAAATCATCGTCGCGTCGCATTCGATCGGGAAAATCGTGATTTGTGACCGCGGCTCGACCAAGCACCACGAGGTCGAGTCCCGCGTCGAGAGCGCGGCGAATGTCAAGAGCGCTGTAGAGCTTCCCCGCAGCACCCAGTCGCGTCAAGCCTCGCTCAACTTCGCTGAAGAGTTCGAGCAGACTCCGCCCGGCAAAGTCAGGGTCCATTGGTTCCTTGAATACGTCCCACATCGAGAGGTCGACGAGATCGACTTGGCCGGTGTCGAGTAGTCCTCGAAAGAGTTCGAGCGCCTCGGGAGTAGACATGCCAAAACGTTCAGGTGACAGGCGTACGGAGATCTGGAAATCTGGACCGCAGTGCGCTCGAACGCCGCTCAGAATCTCAAAGAAGACGCGCGATCGATTTTCCAGAGAGCCGCCGTAGCGATCGGCGCGAACATTTCTTTCGCGGTCCAAGAACTGCCCGAGCAGATAGCCGTGGGCTCCGTGAAGTTCAACGCCATCAAAGCCGGCTCGCTCGCAACGAAGCGCGGCCGCGACGAACGCCTGCACGACCTCTTCTACTTCAGCGGTCGTCAGCTCACGAGCACCGGTTTCCGCGTCGGCGAAGGGCGCGACGGGGGCCAGTCCCGTGAGTTCGCTGGGCGAACGCATGCCGGCGTGATGAAGTTGTACGTACGCCAGGGCCCCAAAGGCCTTGATCCCCGCGGCCAGACGACGAAGGCCCTCGAGATGAAGATCGGAAAAGCAGCCCAACTGGCCGGCGAAACCCTGCCCCGATGCTTGAACGTGGGCGGCGCAGGTCGTGACGATCCCAAAACCTCCCTCGGCGCGCAACTCGAGCCAGCGATACTCCTCGTCGCTCAAAACGCCATCGGCGTGGCTCTGTTGGTTCGTGAGCGGTGAGAGCATGAATCGGTTCTTCGCCGCGGGTCCGTGGGCGAAGGCAACCTGCTCGAACGGGTTGTGCATCAAGCAACCTTACTTTCACGATTCATTTTGACCAACGCGGCGACACTCAAGATCTCGTCGCTTTGAGCACTACCGTGTCGTGGTCGCGGAGCTCGCTTTGGCGGGCGATCACGTCAACGAGATACCCCACGCCGCCTTGAGTTCGTCGGTGATCTGAAAACCCGGCCGCGCTCCACCGCGCTCGGCCACCTCGAGTCCCAAAACGATTCGACGACCAACGGCGGCCGAAATCGAGTGCTGACCGGGGATCAAACGGAGCAATCGGCTCAGCGTTCTATCGAACAATCGCATGGCGTGAAAAATGGCGCGGGTCCAATTCGACGGTCCCACGCCGAGCAGGGTCGCCACGTCGTCACCAAGGTAGTAACGAATCCCCGACGCCGGCAACCCGCGCAAGAGTCTCAACTTCAAAAGATCCTGCATCGCTTCGATGGCGGTCCCGGTGAGCTCGCGACCGGCCACGCTCGCCTCCGATTGTCGCGCAAAGATACGATTCGCCACTTCAGTCGCGTCCGCAAGATTAAGTGGCAGCAGGTCGGGGCGAACACCAATTTGAAAGCCGACCAGATTCCACGCGTGCACGTACGCCTCGGCGTCGAGGGGCTCGATCTTGATGCCGGCCTGTTGGAGCGAGCGCAGGCCCAGGACGCTAAAGGCGAGCAGGCAGCCGAGAAGGTCCTCTTGGTTGAGCGGTTCGCCGAGATTCAAATCCCACGCTTCGATGTTCGTGCCAGAAAGACGTTCGACGTCGCCGGGGTGCGTGAGAGTGTGACGCACCGCGGCGTGCATGAGGCGTACGTGTCTCACCGTTTCGTAGCCTCGCTTCCCGGGCATCAAAGCACCCGGCGTCATCACGTCGACGATCATTTGACCAGTTTCGAGAAAACGACGTTTGGGGTTGGACATCATGCGCGCCGTGCGCACCAGTGGCTCCGCACCTTTGGCGCAGGCGTAGGTCATGGGCAGTGACGCCATGAACAGACCTGACGCGAGTTGCATCCCCCAGTCCCCGAACACGCGTTGACCGCGCTCGACCAGGGCGGAGTCCGCCCAATCGGGCCAGGTCTCGAGCGCGCGCACGAAGGGCGCGACTCCTGGAGCCTCCTCATCGGTGAGTGTCGCGCCCTTGTTGTGGACCAAGATCGGGTACAGACCACGCTCGGAGTGCTCGGCGTGCTCAAAGAAGGCGCTCACCGCGGAGTCGGCCGGGGGGTCGCTCACTTGACGAAGACTCTCGAGGAACGCGTCGGTGAAAAGCGCACTGCCGATGGTTGGTACGGAGGTGCCTAATCCCACCCCGGGCCCGCGTTCATTCACCGCGGGTACCTCGCCAGGAATCTGATCAGCCAGCAGGGCGTTCAGGGTCGCCTCATCAAAGGGAGGTTCGAAGAGCAACTCGAGGTGGTGGCGAGAGACGAACAGGTTGGCGATGAAGTTCATCCGATCAGCGAAGTTCGCCCAGTCCCTTGCGCGGCTTCCCGCGGAGCCCTGACTTCGATCGAAGCGAGTGAGTAGCTCTTTGAGGTCCTCAATGATCACGGGACGAAGTTCGGGGGGCTCGAAGGGTTGGCCAGCGATCGGAGGCACGTCGTGATCAAGTCGAAAAGTCCCCTCCGGGCTGGTGAGCGTACTTAGCGTCGCGGTCATCAACGAGTCCCAGAGATCGGCAATCGCCGCCAGCGCCGGGCGCAGCGCCCTATTAAGAGCGTGATCCAGGTCCGCCACCACGACGCCCGCTTGAGCAATCTTCTGCGTCAAGCGTGCGAGCACTTGGTTGATACCCATCTCCATGGCCGAGGCGATGGGCGGTTGCAGGTGACTCTGCTCGTGCGCGCCTAGTTGCAGGGATCCCGCGAGGATGAGTTGGCTACGCGTGGCAGGGTCGCTCGTCTCCATCGCGTCACACCAGAGTGAATAGCCCTCACGCAGGCGATTCGCCCCTTCAACGACCCACGCGTTCGCGCAGGCGTCGAGAACCTTCGACTTCGCCGCGGCGTGATCGATCGACGGGTCCGAATACTGAGCAATGAAGACCGCCGCTGGTGGCGTGATCTCGGCGAAGACCTCCGTATTACCGTCAGAAAGGTTCACCGCCATCTCACCTAAGAGCTCGCGCAGGGCGTCAAGAACGTGCTCTGGCGTGAGATCGTGCCCGACGCAACGTAGAAAGCCCCAGGAGTCGCCCGCCTTGGCCACTTCGATCGCGCCCATGAGACCGTCGGGCACCAACACGTGCGCGCGCAGCCACGAGGGCAGCGCCTCGCCACGCATGTTCCCACCCACTGAGCGCGATGCCCATACCGCGTAGGTGCACCAATTGGCCGTACTCGGACTCAGAAGTATCGCCAACGCCGCCGAGATATCCGCGTAGGTCTGGGTAACCCAGTAGTTGCGCAACACTCGATCTTCTATAGCGACTACCGAGTGAATGTGTTCAGTGGTGACGCCTCGATTCATTGATCCCCCTCTAAGAGCGCGGCCGCGTCGAATTCAATCTGCGAGGCGCCCGCGTCACGCGCGACTCGCAGCGCCGCGGCGGCGTGGTCGCGCGCGCGCGTCGTCTCGCCGCGCGCGCGTAACGAACGAGCCCAGGCCACCAACGTGATTGCCCCCATGACCGGAGCTTCAATTCGCTCCAGCAGTGCGTACGCCGCGTAGAAGTGTTCGTCGGCTCGCACGCGATCGCCTCTCGCGTCAGCGAGCAACGCGAGGTAGTGGTGTCCGGGTTGCTCGGGGGCCAATTGATTGAAGAGTCGCTCACCATAGGGGGCGAGACGCTGCTCGAGTTCGGCGACGAGCGAGGCGTCGAACTCGCTGACCGAGGCCATGTAGGCCCACGAATTGAGTACCAGCCCGGCATTTACTCCGACCGTGATTTGGGCCTCCAGGCCGATGTCTTGGGAACGGTGCCACCACTCGAACGCCTCGTCTTTTCGACCCACGAGATGTAGTTGACGAGCCACCCAAGAGACCAGGGGTTCGGTGACTTCGGGCGGTGTCGCACTGAGAAAGGCGTCCATACTCTTCGCCAATCGCCCCCGAAGGTAGTTCAAGTGCATAAGTTGCGCACCCGCGAAGATGAACGCGTCCAACTGCCCGGCGGCCATGCCCAACGCGAACGACGACTTCACCAAACCAGACGCCTCTTGCAACGCCCCGGCGAGAAGCGCCCGGCTCGCGCGTACCGAAGAAAACTCCCAGCGGGTCGCTGGCAAATCAACCAGGTCCGCCAACTCGCTCAGGCGCTTCAGGCACTCATCGAGCAATCCAACGTCAGCGCGCTCCGTCGCCGTCGCGCACAGCAGTCGCCGACTACTGGTCTCGAGAAAGAGGTCGTTGGTCACGGTGGCCAGTGCCGCCATTTCGAGTCCTTCGCGCAGACGGATCTCGGAGTATTCGGGCCCGCCGAGGACGTACTGTCGATGGCTGAGCACTTTGGCCAAGATTTCGCGGTCGCCGAGGGCGCGAGCCATCGCCAGGGCGTCGTCAACGAGTTGGAACCGCTGACCGTGCGCGTCGTCGAAGGTGAGCTCGTTCGCGAGGCGCGACATCAACACCACCCGAGTCGCGCGATTGTCCTCCGGCGTGACCTCGAGCGCCGCTCGAAGCGCACTGATGCGCGCCTCATCGGCTCGGCCGTAGGAACTGAAGTATCCCCTCGAGTGCGCCAAGGCGGCCCGGGCCATCAACGCAGCGTCGCCCAAGGCGGACGCCGCTTGAACGGCGAGAGCCTGTAGGCCGCTCGCTTCGAGGGAACCGCCCAGGGCGGCCACCTCGGCGCGCAAAACGGCGAGTTCCGTCGTAAGACCTGGCTCGGGGTCCAGTAGCACGAGCAGTTCGGCCCGATCCAACCACTCGGTCGCCTCGGGTATGGCCAAGTGATGGATGGCCAGGGCGGCCGCGTCACATCCGGCCCGTACGCCCTTGCGGGGATCGCCAAATTCCCCCGCCTCGAACCAATGAAACGCCAGACGACGAATCCGCTCTTCTGGCTCGATGCCCGGGCTCACCTCGAGTTCGCGCGCGATGCGTGAATGCAAGTCGCGCCTGCGCCCGGCACTCAGTTGACTCTCGAGCGTCTTTCGAGCGAGTCCGTGCGCGAACTCATAGCGCAGAGGAGCTCCTTCGAGAACCAACACCACGCCCGCGTCCGTCGCTTCGTCCATACTCTCGAGCGCGTCCGATCGAGTGACTTGTGCCGCGCCGATCGCCACTCGCAATTCAAATCGCTGCCCGATGAGCGCCGCGGCGCGAAGCAGTTCGAGCGTCTTGGGGTCGTGCCGATTGAGTTGTCGTTCCATGACGTCAACGACGCTCTGGGGAAGGTGACTCGACAGAACTTCGTTCTCGCCAATCGAACGCAGTACCTGGGAGATAAAGAGAGGATTACCGGTGGTCATCGTCCACAGCTCTTCCACCTGATCGGCTTCTACATCATCTCGTTGGCGCCATCGAGCCGCGAGTTCGCCGACCTCGGCGCGATCGAGGCCCGTCAGGTTCACGTCCGTGATGGGTTGGACCAGTCGATGACGATCGGCGAGGAGTTGGCCGACCTGGGGATCCGTCGCGGGATCCCAGGGACGAAGCGCGAGAACGATCATGAGACGCTCATGCGACGTCGTCCGCAAGAGCCGGTCGATCAAGTCAATCGAGGTGCTTCCCGCCCAGTGGAGGTCGTCAATCACCAACAAAACCGGTGAACTCGTCGTAAGCTTTCGCACCAACGTCACCACCGCGTCTTGAAGATGCCAACGCTCCGACTCGAGATCAGACGTCGAGGACACGACGTCGATCTCCATTCGTTCCTCGAGTCGCGGCACGAGACGAACCAGCTCCGAACCGAGTGAACCTACGAACTCCTTGAGGTCGGACTGCGGACAGAGTTCGAAGAAGTGCGCCACGGCGTCCGCGATCGGCTGATACGGCGCCGAAGTGCGTTCGTCACAACGTCCGTACAACACGATGGCGGCGTCGTCACCAATTTCGTGCGCGAATTGACCGAGCAGTGTCGTCTTACCGAGTCCGGCTTCACCGGTCAGCACCGCGAGGCTCGTCGTGCCTTCGAGGGACGCTCGCCACACCTTCATCAGCGTCTGAAGTTCGCGGAGGCGACCAACGAAGGGGCCCGCGCGCGTCACGTTCTCAAGAGAATTGGGCAGCGGGGTCAGTGAGGGTGCGAGGGCGGAGAACACCGCGGGCCGAGCCACGGCCGGTGGCGCTGACGGAGTCACTTGCACCATGATCGGCGCACCGAATTCGACCTCCGAGCGTCGCGCGCTGGTGCTGGCCAACTCGCCCACGAGTATCTCGCCGGGACCCGCCGCGGCGCACAGACGTGACGCCTCGTTCACGGGGTAGCCGAAGACGTCGTTGTCGATGACGTCCACTTCACCCATCGTGATGCCGACGCGGACCTGAAGATCGACGTCTATTCCGCGATTACGACGGGCGAGCGCGTGTTGAAGTGCTATCGCGGCGTTGAGCGCCTCGGTCGGCACACGAAAGGTCGCCATGAGTCCATCACCAAGGCCCTTCACGACCACGCCGCGAAATCTCTCGACCGCCTCGCGGGAGAGACGCTCGATCTCTGTGTGCCACCCATCGGCACGCGCGTCACCGAACTTGGCTCGAAGTTCGGTCGATCCGACGATGTCACTGAAAAACAGCGAAAGGAACGCCAAGCCGTTATCGGAAACGGCGTCGCGGCTCGATTCGCGGCGATCTTCACCCATAACCAGACCCCCCAGCGGGCTAGTCAACGCAGCGTCTCCAAAGGATACGCACTTTCGACGTGGTGTGTACGGCCCGACGTCCGAGCGCCGTCGCGCACTGACCCGACCACTTGTTCTCGCGGCGGTCTCGAAGAAGGTCAGACCGCTAGGTGCGGTTCGACAAAAGCTCTCGACGCGTCGTGTCGTCCTCTGGCTCCGCTTCGCCTCGTGTAGAACACTCGTCGAGTAGTCGCGACGCTTCAACGTTGGCCGGCGCGAACCCGACGGACGTTGAGTAACCCGCGTGACCGATCAACACACGGCGACGGCCCATGAACATCACGAAGAGCGCGACGCCCCGCGAGCGCGAAGAAGAGGGACCGAAGCATGAATGGGCACTCTCATAGATAGAGAGATCTTGCACGCCACCTCCTACGAAGGAAGGTCGCAAAACTGGTGGTTGCCGCCCTGGTGGCGTCGTCGCGCCCGCCTTTCGACGGCCCAGTTCATCGATGACGCTACGAGCCGCGTTCGACGTTCACGTGGCCAATACCAACCTGGATATCGAGGACCAGATGGGGTCGAGCTGATTTCGCGACCCCAGAAGACGGCGGCGTCTCGCTGAACGGCCCCGTCCAACGCGAGCCGTTCCATTGGGAAAAAGTCACGTTACCGATGCCCACGCTCGTCGTGAGTGTCACGACGGCGTCAGCGGGAACCATGACGTTGACGGATCCCACCGCCGTGCTCGCTTTCACCGCAAAGCCCGCCGCGGGGAACTGCACGTGAGAGAGGTCCAGTGTCGTCGCGCCGAACTCGGTCCGATAGGTGGACCGCACCTGCGCCAAGGAGATCGGGCTCCACGTGTGAAGACCATTTCCTCCCGCGAGGGGGACGCCCGTCGATTCGAGAAACCACATGAACGCCCCCACGAGAAGGATCATGACGCTCAAGGCGCCCAACAACAACAGCGCCACCATTCGCCGAAACGACAGGCGTCGCGAGGAGCTTCGAAGTGCGATGACGGCGAGCACGACGAGAAGGACCAGCCAGGTGAGCGACACTCCGGGCCCAAAGCGCGGCACGGGATGCCAAAGCAAGAGCACGAGCACGCCGAAGAAGACGACCGCGGCGACCACCGCCAGAGCGAGCCGTCGCGACGCAGATTTCGCCAGCGTCTCACTCGGCACTCCACCCTCGCCACGGGGCAACACGACCCACAACGCCAGATAGAGCGCCAGCCCGAAACCCCAGAGCACAGTGGTGAGAACGAACCCGAGCCGTATCAGCTTCACGTCCAAGTCGTAACGATCCGCCAGACCCTTGGCGACGCCGCCAACGAGACCTTGGGTGCTTCGGTGCAGCGTCCTCGGCGTCACCGCAGGTTCCATCGGCTCGGACTCGTCGCTCATGGAAACAACGTAGGCAACTCAGGACCTTCGCTCCATAGGGAACATCCCCTAGACCCGCGCTGCGGCTCAGGGTAACCCCCCGGGGCGTAGAGAAGGGCCGAGTGGCAGACTCAAAGAGATTCGACGTTTCCCACGAGGCCCTCATGTCCAACACCACCACGCGAACGACGCAGTTGGGCGTTCCTCAGCGCCCCTTTCGCCGCTCCAACTCCGACGCCGTGCTCGGCGGCGTCTGCAGTGGGATCGCCACGCGCTTAGGCGTGCGCGTCCAGAGCGTGCGCGTCTTGTTCTCCCTCGTCACTCTGATGTTCGGCGGCGGTCTCGTGCTCTACATGGTGCTGTGGATGGCGGTGCCGCGCTGGGGTGAAGAGCACGCGATCCTCCAGCGACTCTTTGGCGAACGCGGTGCGGCAAGATCGCTCGTGGCGACCGCCGGTCTCGTGGCGCTCATCCTCTTCATTCTCAACTTGGCCCACCACCGACTTCGAACAACCTTCATCCTGTCGGTACTCCTGCTGGCCATGGGCGCACTCGCCGTCTGGCGGGGATCGAACAAAGAGGAACTCCGCCACCTCCAGGGAGTCCTCCACGCCGCGCCCGTCGTCAGTGCCGCCTCGGCTCGAGGATGGAAAGCGCTGAGTTTTCGTGTGATACCGGGCGTTCTTCTCATCGTCATCGGCCTTCAGGTGCTACGCCAGATCGGCGGTATCTGGGGTGGGGCGATACCCGCTTTTCTGGGTGGTGCCGCTCTCCTCGTGGGTGTCCTCGTGCTTCTCGCACCGTGGTGGCTGACCAACGTTCGCGATCTCTCCCAAGAGCGACGAGCGCGTATCCGAAGTGAAGAGCGCGCTTCACTAGCGGCGCACGTCCACGACTCCGTGTTACAGACACTTACGCTCATCGAACGCGCCTCGGGCGACCAGGCCGAGGTCGTGCGACTCGCTCGATCCCAAGAACGCGCGCTGCGTGATTGGCTCTTCGCGCCAGATCCCTCAACATCGGGCGAGCTAGAACTCACCTTCAAGCAAGAGCTTCGTCGGGTCCAAAGCGACGTCGAACGCGACTACAAGATTCGCGTCGAGCTGGTGATTGTCGGCGACTGCGCGGCCGATGAGTCGGTGCGCGCCCTCGTGGGCGCGGCGCGCGAGGCCGCGGTCAACGCGGCCAAGTGGTCCGGCGTCGCTTCGGTGTCGATTTACGGTGAAGTCGAACCCGATCAGGTCTCGCTCTACGTGCGTGACACGGGCGTCGGATTCGAACCCGCGAGTGTCGACCTGACTCGTCAGGGCATCACCCACTCAATCTTGGAACGCGTCCACGCGCACGCCGGCACCGTCGACATCGTGTCTCGGCCGGGCAAGGGGACCGAAGTTCGACTGACCCTGCCTCGGGCGAGAACTGCCTCGTGAGTCAACCCCGCGTATTTCTCGTCGACGACCACGAACTCATCCGCGCCGGCCTTCGCGCGGAGCTCAAGGGTTCGGTCGACCTCGTCGGCGAGGCCGACGAGGTCGCCGCGGCGATCGAGATGATTCTCGAGCGAACCCCCAGTGTCGTGCTGCTCGACGTTCACATGCCCGACGGCGGCGGTCTCGCGGTGCTTCAGGCGGTGCAAAAGCACAACACCCCCATTCGATTTCTCGCCCTTTCGGTCTCCGACGCCCCCCAAGACGTGATCTCAGTAGTGCGCGCGGGTGCGCGCGGCTACGTCACCAAGAACATCTCGGGGCCAGAGTTAGTCGACGCCATCTACCGGGTCGACGCGGGCGACGTCGTGTTCTCACCTCGACTCGCCGGCTTCGTGCTGGACGCCTTCGTGAACAGCGGGGACGAACGCCTAGAGGCCGCCGCGATTGACCCCGAGCTCGACCAACTCACGCTACGCGAGCAACAGGTTCTTCGACTCATCGCGCGCGGCTACGCCTACAAAGAGATCGCCGGCGAACTTGAAATATCAGGCAAGACCGTCGAAAGTCACGTCTCGTCGGTATTGCGCAAGCTCCAACTTTCCAATCGTTACCAACTCGCCCACTGGGCGAGTAACCGTCGCCTCGACTGACCCTGGCGCTCTGGCGCGGCACCGCGCCCAGCGAAATGAAGCGCGGCTGCGAGCGCTGGGAAGGCGCGGCAGCGTGCTCAAGCCGCCCAAGAACACGGCGCATCCGGACTCGACCACGTCGATTCTGCGCCTCTAGCCCGAGGTGGTCGCGTCGCTCGCCGATTCTGGAAAGATGGGGTCGTGACCCTTCGAACCACTCCGTCGTCCCCAGGGCGTCGCTTCGTGCCCCTGGTGCTCCTCGCGGTACTCGTGGTCTTGAGCGCGGTGGCGGCCGTCTCCTCGTACGGATTCAAGCCGACTTCGAACGTGATCGGACCCGAAGGAGTCGTCGTGACCAACGACCGCGTTCTGGCACCCTCGTCGTCATCGGCCACCGGCGCGCCGGTCGATGGCGTCACCTGCCGCAAAGAGTCCGGCGAAGTCGTGAAATACCACGTACACGTCTACGTCACCGTCTTCGTCAATGGCCGGCAGCGTCGGCTTCCGGCGGGAATCGGTATCACGCGGCCGTACCTCACCGAGCACCTCAGCTCGGGCAACTTCCTCGACGTGGGTCTCTACGACTGCCTCTACTGGCTCCACACCCACGTCGCCGACGGCATCGTGCACATTGAAGCGCCCGCCAAAGCCACGTTCACGCTGGGCCAACTCTTTGACATTTGGCGTCAACCGCTTTCGAACGCACGCGTCGGCCCCGCGGTGGGCCACGTCGTGGTGTACGAGAATGGCCGCCAATGGCGCGGCGATCCCCGCGGCGTTCCGTTGCTGGCGCACGGCGTCATCCAACTCGACGTCGGCACGCCCGTGGTGGCCTTTCAGCCCTTCGAGTACCACGTGAGCGGGCTGTGCGGCGCGGGAACGACGAGCTGCGCGGCGCCGACGCAGAAGTAACGCTCGGGGTCGTGGCGCGATGGCCCCTACAATCGGCACGTGAGCGCTCCGCTACGACACGACACTCCCGCCCTGCGCCAAGCCTGGCACTCGTTGTGTCGCTCAGACGACGTCACGGAGTCACCTCGTTCAGAGCGTCTGTTGGGCGAGTCGTGGGTGTTGTGGCGCGACGCCGAGGGTGCCGTTCGCGTCTTTCGCGACGAGTGCCCCCACCGGCTCGCTCCGCTTTCGCTCGGCCAACGTGAACAAGGTGGCGTTCGCTGCGCGTATCACGGGTGGCGATTCGATGAATCGGGCACCTGCGTGGAAATTCCCGCACTCGGCGTCGATGCCACCATTCCCCCGAGAGCAAAACTTCAAGCTCCGGCGGCGGTAATGGAGTCGCACGCGGTGGTCTTCATCGCGCCCGAGACTCCGCTCACGCCGCGGCCCCGGATCGCCGCGGCCGATGACGCCTCCTTTCAACGCGGCGATCTTCCGGTGCTTCGCTCACGCGCCAGCGCCGGACTGCTCGCCGACAATTTCCTTGACGTGGCGCATTTTCCATTCGTCCACGTTAAGACCTTCGGCGCCGACGAAGCCCGCGAGGTACCTCACTACCGAGTCGAGCGCGACGGGCTGCGTTTTTCGTCCGTCTACGAACACGACTTCGCGAACCGCGAGGATCCGGGCGTCGCCGCGGGACTGCGAGCGCTGGTGCAACGTCGGCGCCTTACCTATCGCTACACCGCCCCCTTTCACCTCGAGCTCGACATTGAATTTCTTGACGCCGGGGGCCGCAACGTCATTGGGTTCTTCCTCACGCCTGAAGACAACGAGTCGGTGCGGATCTACTCCTCGTTGTGGCGCAACGATCTCGAGGGATCGAGCGAGCGCATGCGTCAAGCCATTGACTTCGAAGTCGCGGTCGTCATGGAAGACCTGGCGCTGCAGTCGCGCTACGAAGACCTGGCGCTGCCCCTCGACACCACGCGCGAAGTGCACACGCGGGCCGACCGCACGACGCTCGAGCTTCGCCGCGTGCTCAACGACTTCGTCGAACTCGCGTCTAACGCCGCCCACGCCTGATGAGTGCGCGGTAGGTGGCGATGATGGGCCTCTACCAACGCGCCGTGGCGCCACGCGTCATCAACTGGATGTGCGCGAGGAGCTTCTTTAGTAAGGGTCGTGCCCGGGTCTGTGAGGGACTGGCCGGGACGGTCGTCGAGGTCGGATTCGGAGCCGGGAACAACATTCCTTTCTACCCGGCGGCCGTCAGCAGGGTCTACGCCGTCGAGCCCTCCGCCGTCTCGAATCGCCAGGCCGCGAAGCGCGCCCGAAAGAGCACGGTCGCGATTGAACACGTAGGGCTCGACGGGCAATCGCTCGCCCTCGACGACGCCTCGTGCGACGCGGCTCTCGTCACCTTCGCACTCTGCACGATTCGCGACGCCGCGGCCGCGCTCGACGAGTTGCACCGTGTCCTTCGCCCCGGCGCGACGCTGCACTTTTTAGAGCACGGACTGGCGCCCGATCCCAAGGTCGCGAAGTGGCAGCGTCGACTCGACCCCCTTGAGGTCAAACTCGCCGACGGCTGTCACCTCACGCGCGATCCCGTCGCGATGATTACGCGCGCGGGCTTTCGCGTCGTCGTCCTCGACCAGCGCTACGCCGCCGGCCCCAAGCCGTGGGGCTATCTTTCCCTCGGCGTCGCCGAGCGCGTCGAACCCTAAACGCTCAGCGCTCGAAAGGGCCGCGGACAGGCGCCGATCTTGGGCACGCTCATCTTCGCGATAACGGTGCCGGGGCAGGGGTGACAGGACTGCGCGATCCCGAGATCGCCGGCGACCGACAAGAACATGAACGCGTCTTCTGCGCTGAAGTCCCATTCGTCGACGAGCAGCCGAGCCGCCTCTTCACAGGCACTCTTGAGCGCGTCAGTCAGGTTTCCTTCCGCGGTGCCGTGGGTGATGAAGTGCGTGGCCGTCTCCGTGACCGGCCACGTCGCCTGGCGACCCTTGATGAGCTCGACTCGCAACTGAGTCGTCCCGCCGATCTCGACGCCCGTGCCCGAAATCTCCCCGTCGCCCATCGAGGCGTGCATGTCTCCGATGCTCAGCATCGCCCCCGACTGAAAGACGGGCAGATGGATCGTCGCGCCGATTCCGTTCGCCGCGTCATCTAAGTTTCCGCCGTGGCGCCCCGCCGCGAGCGTCGAAATCACCCCCGAGGCTGGCGCGACGCCGATGACGCCGAGCATGGGTCGAACGGGAAACGAAACGCGACCATTCATCGTGACCACACCGTCACGAACGTGAAAGATTCGCGTCGTCGACTGCACGCCGGGACCCAGCTGTCCCCATTCGGGGATGCACATCGCCGCGCCTTGTTCGTGGGGGCGGATGTCGAGCAGGGTCACCGACAGCGAATCGCCGGGCTCGGCGCCGTGCACCGCGATGGGCCCGGTCGCGGGGTTGATGAGGCCATTGTCGATGGACTCATGCGTGTCTCGTTCGCTTTGCACCTGACCCGTGTAGCAGTCCCACGTCTCGACCTCGAGCACGTCACCGGGTGTGACGCTAAGCACTTCGCGTGCGGCGGCGTCAAAGGAATAGACGTGCTGCTCGCGACCGAGGACGTGATTTGAATGAACTCTCGAAGACACGCCGACTCTATTTCGCGAAGGGGGCCGGGTTGGACGCCAACTTGGGTACGCGCATTCGCGCGATGACGCTCCCCGGCGAGGGGTGACAGTACTGCGCGATCCCGAGGTCCCCGGCGACAGAGAGGAACATGAACGCGTCTTCGGGGCTGAAACCCCACTGGTCCACGAGAAGCCTTGACGCCTCCTCACAGGCGAAACGAAGCGCGTCCTCGATACTGTCGGGTGACGTGCCGTGGGTGTAGAAGGCGTCGGCGGTTTCGGTCACGGGCCACGCGCCACACTGGCCCTTCACGAGATCGACTTTGATCAACGCGGTGCCGCCGATCTCAACGCCGGTGCCCGAAATCTCGCCGTCGCCCATCGAGGCGTGCATGTCGCCAATCGCGAGTTGGCCTCCGCTTTGAAAGACGGGCAGGTGCAGCGTCGCTCCGATGCCGTGCACGTGATCGTCCATATTGCCACCGTGGCGATCCGCGAAGAACGTGGAGATGTCGCCCGACGCCGGCGACACGCCGATGACGCCGAACATCGGACGCGCCGGGAACGAGACGCGCTCATTCATCGTCACGACACCGTCGATCACCTTGAAGATGCGCGTCGTCGGCGAGTGGACCTGGTCGATCAGCTGGCCCCACCCCGGGATGCACATTGCCGCGCCTTGTTCGTTGGGGCGGATGTCGATCAGCGTCACCGACAGCGAGTCTCCCGGCTCGGCGCCGCGCACCGCGATCGGCCCGGTCGCACTGTTCACACGAAGGAGATCGAGTTTCTCGAGCGTGTCACTCTCACTTTGAACCTGACCCGTGAAGCAGTCCCACGTCTCTATCTCAATGAGCGTTCCGGGATCCACCGTGACCACCGGTTCGCGATTGGCGTCAAAGGACCACACGTGTTGATCGCGCCCAATTCGCAGCACTTCATCACTCATCACCCTCTCCTCTTCTCGACCACGACGTGGTCGCTACGTTCGATTTCGCGGATAATGACAGGCCACGGAGTGCCCGGGTGAGAGCTCCACCAAGGCGGGCTTCTCCTCGGCGCAGCGTTCGGTCGCGAACGGACAGCGCGTACGAAACGGACAGCCCGAGGGGCGATCGAACGGCGCCGGTACGTCACCCGAGATGACGATCCGCTCTCGTTCAGCGTGGGTGCCGTCGTCGAGCTCGGGCGAGACGGAGAGCAGCGCCTCGGTGTAAGGGTGAAACGGCTGGTCGTAGAGGTCGTCGGCCACGCCGTACTCGACAATCTCGCCGAGGTACATCACCGCGACGCGGTCCGATACGTGACGAACGACGCCGAGGTCGTGGGCGATGAAGAGGTAGGTGAGTCCGAGTCGCTCTTGAAGATCGGCCATCAAATTGAGGACCTGGGCCTGCACCGAGACGTCCAGAGCCGAGACGGGCTCGTCGGCCACCACGAGGGAGGGATTCAACGACAGCGAGCGGGCGATCCCGATGCGTTGGCGCTGCCCACCGGAGAACTCGTGAGGGTAACGATTGACCGACGCGGGGTCGAGCCCGACGAGATCGAAAAGCTCGAGGACGCGGTCGCGGACCGCGGCGTCGTTGCCGAACTTGTTGATCCGAAGAGGTTCGGCCACGATGTCGCCGGCGCGTCGACGAGGATTCAGCGAGGCGTAGGGGTCCTGAAAGACCAACTGCATCTGTCGACGAACGGGCCGCAGCTGGCGCCGCGTGAGTTTGGTCAGCTCTTGCCCGTTGAACTGCACGGAACCTGACGTGGGTGACATGAGTTGTACGAGACAACGAGCGAGCGTCGACTTCCCGCACCCGGACTCGCCCACGATGCCAAAGGTCTCGCCTCGACGAACTTCGAGTGAAACGTCAGCGACCGCCTGCATCGTCAACTTCTGTCGGACCCCGGGTGAGCGAAGCGTGAACTCCTTCACGATGTTCGTCGCTCGAAGCAAGATGTCTTCAGTCATGACTGCTCGCCGAGGTCACGTCGCGTTGGCGCAACGTGACCTTCTGTTCGTCCGAAAGCCAACAGGCGTCTTGATGCCCATCGCCCCTAAGCACCGGGCGTTCGTCGCACTGGCTGAAGCGGTGGGCGCACCGCGGAGCGAAGGCACAACCCGTCGGCACGTTGAGCGGCGACACCGGCGTTCCGGGAATGGTGGCCAGACGTGATCGTTTGGTCTCGACGCGCGGCACCGCGCCCAAGAGCCCCCAGGTGTAGGGGTGCTGGGGCGTGCGAATGACGTCGCGCCGGTCTCCAATCTCCGCCGGGCGACCGGCGTACATCACCACCACGCGATCGGCCATTTCCGAGATGACGCCCATGTCGTGGGTGATCAACACGATCGACGAGTCGTAGGTCTCTTGCAACCGGCCCATCAGCTCGAGAATCTGCGCCTGAGTCGTCACGTCGAGGGCCGTCGTTGGTTCGTCGGCGATAAGTAGCTTGGGGTTGCACGACAGGGCCATCGCGATGACGACGCGCTGGCGCATGCCGCCCGAGAACTCGTGGGGGAACTGATCGACCCGTCGAGCGGGCTCAGGGATGCCGACCTCGCCCAAGAGTTCAATGGCGCGTTGGCGGGCCTGTGCCTTGGTGGCGTCGCTGTGGGCTCGAATCTGCTCGGCGATCTGCCAACCGACTCGGTAGACCGGCGTCAGGGCCGTCATCGGGTCTTGGAAGATCATCCCGATGTCGCCACCGCGAATCGAACGCATCTCGCGATCGGCGAGGCCGAGGATTTCGCGGTCCTCGAACTTGACGCTCCCCGAAACGCTCACGTTGGCTTCGCGCAGAAGGCCCAGCATCGAATACATCGCGACGCTCTTGCCCGAGCCCGATTCGCCCACGACACCCAGGACTTCCTTGCGGCCGACCGCGAAAGAGAGCCCGTCCACCGCGCGTACGACGCCGCCGCGCGTCGCGAAGGAGACCTGGAGATTCTCCACTTGCAAGAGTGGCGTCGAAACGACGTCTCGCTCAGGCAAGACGCACCCGGGGGTCCAAGAAGGCGTAGGCCACGTCCACCACGGTGTTCGCGAGCACGACGAAGAACGCGCCGTACATGACGGCGCCCATGATGACGGGCAGATCGAGGTTCTGGAGCGCCGTGTAGGTGAGAAGTCCCACGCCCGGCAACCCGAAGACCACCTCGGTCAGCAGCGCGGCTCCCCCGATGAGCGAGCCGAAGTCGAGTCCAAAGAGCGAAACAATCGGGATGAGTGAGCATCGAAGCGCGTGGCGTAGCAGAATTCGCCGTTCCGAGATGCCCTTCGCGCGGGCGGTGCGCACGTAGTCCTCGTTCAGCGCGTTGACGAGCTCAGCGCGCAGCACGCGCGCGTAGATGCCCGCGTAGAGGGCCGCCAGCGTCAGCCACGGAAAGAGCAGGTGCAGCGCCCACTCCCCCGGACTCGAGCTCAAGGCAACGTACCCAGAGGGCGGAACCCACGAGAACAGCGATGAGTGAAGTTTGCTCTGGGTGATGAGGTTGACCACCTGACCCAGCCAGTACGCGGGTACCGAGATCGCCGCTATCCCAAAGAACATGATCAACGGATCGATGGGCTTGCCACGGTTCGCGGCCGCGATCACACCCCCCGCGACGCCCGCGATCATCCAGATGACCGCGGCCCCAAATACCAAAGAGAGGGTCACGGGCGCCGCCGCCTCAATCTGGGGAACCACACGGTCACCGATGTTGATGTAGGACGAGAGATCTTGCTTAATGAACAGGTGATCCATCATCAGCGCGTAGCGGATCGGCAAGGGTCGGTCGAGCCCAAACTCGTGCTTCACCTGCTGGACGACTTGAGGCGTCGCGGAGCGCCCGGCGATTCGCGCCGCTGGGTCGACTCCGGGGGTCGCGAAGAAGATCAGGAACACCAGCACCGAGATGGCGAACATGACGAGGACCGCTGAGACGAGGCGACGGAAAATGAAAGAGCCCACTTAAATTGACCCTCGCAATTTGGCCTTGGGGTCAAAGGCATCGCGCGCACCGTCTCCCAATATGTTGAGCGAGACGGCGGCGATAACGATCATGATGCCCGGGGCGAGCGCGACCCAAGGCCGGGTGTAGAGAAGGCCCAGACCGTCATTGATGATCGTCCCCCAACTCGCGGCCGGTGGTTGCACGCCAATGGAGAGGAAGGACAACGCCGACTCGGTGAGCATGTCAAAGGCCACCATGAGGGGAAAGAAGACAATGATGCTGGGCGCGACGTTGGGCAGGACTTCCTTCCACAGAATTCGTAGGTCCGACGCGCCCGAGCCGATCGCCGCCTGAATGAATTCGCGCTCTCGAAGCGAGATGACGATGCCGCGAAGCGGTCGAGCCACGTAGGGCACAAAGACCGCCGCGATGATGAAGATCGGCAACAACAGTGAGCCGGGCCCGATGTGCACGGGTCCGAGATTCAGTCCGCTCGTAAGGAGCACGACGGAGAGCGAGATCGCGAGCAGGTAGATCGGAAACGCCCACACGATGTCGAAGATTCGCGACAGTACCCAGTCAATCGGCCCCCCGAAGTAACCCGCCGCGACGCCGAGCACCGCCGCCACCGCGCAGCAGATAATCGCCGACGACGTTCCGATCATCAGACTATTTCCGCCGCCGTAGAGCAGGCGCGCGAAGACGTCGCGGCCCTGGTTGTCGGCTCCCAAGAAGTAGTGCGAAAAATTCCACGTCGGCCCGATGGGCGTCACGCCGAAGCCGAGTCCCTGGGTGTTGTTCTGGAGAACGAGGACACGTTTGCCGTTAATAATCGTCGTGCCCTGAAGATTCGACGCGAAGGCGTTCACGTGCGCGATGTCGTGCGCGTAAACGGGCGCGAGCAAACAGATCGTCACGATGAAGAGAAAGACCGCGAGACCCGCCATCGACGCCTTGTTGCGACGAAGTTGACGCAGCGAAGAGCGCCAGGGGCTTTCGGCTCCCCTGGCGCTCTTCGACGCGTCTAGGTCACTCAGCGACTCAGACGACGTGATCGCACTGCTTACTTCACCCAAAGTTGATCAACGTACATGTAGAACTGACTCGAGAACTGGTAGTTACCGGTCTGCTTTGACACGAAGTCGATCTGCTTCGGCGTGAATAACGGGTCCCACGGTGCGCCGGTGCCCATGATTTGCTGGTCGATCTGGCCCCAAATCGCGTTCGCCTTTGACGAGTTCGTGATGCTCAGCTTCTCGGCCTGAGCCATCTTGGCGTCGACGGACTTGTTGCAGTAACCCGCGATGTTGATCGAGTTGTCACTGCCCGGGGTGAAGGCGCTGCAGCTGAGCAGCACCTTCAAGAAGTCCGACGCAGCCGGATAGTCCTGATACCACTGCGAAAGGCTGATTTGGACCTTATTCTTGGTGTTTTGGATGTAGCTGAACTGAATATTGGCCGACAAGGGCTTGAGCGTTGCCTTGTAACCAATGGAGTTCAACACGCTCTGGACGTACTGGCCGACGGCTTCGTTGACCGGGTCGTTCGTGACGACGATCCCCACGGACATCCCCTTGGTACCCGACGCCTTGACGAGGGCCTTGGCCTTGGCGAGGTCGGGTCCGTTGTACGTCGATCCCGTCCCCTTGTTGTAGTCACAGAAATTCACGTGGCCCGGAAAGCCGGGGGGCAGGATCGTGCAGACCGGCTGGGCGAGCTTCGAACCACCAAAGAGACGCACCGCGGCGTTCTTATCAACCGCGTAGTTCACGGCCTCGCGAGCCTTGTAGTTGTTGAACGGCGCGAGGTTCGTGTTCATCGGCAGGTACCACACCGCGGTCAACGGACTGACGTGGAGCTGCGCCGCGTACTTCGTGGACAGTTCTTGCAAACGATCGGAGGGCAGCGGGTCAAAGACCCAGTTCGCCTGGCCGTTTTCCACCTGGGTCACTTCGGACTCCACCGTGTTGCCAAAGACCATGTCGATCTCGTTGGGGTAGCCCTGGGGCTGGGCGGCGGCCGACCAGACCTTGAAATACTTGTTACGCACGAGCGTCAACTGACGGTTCGGGTTGTACGACGAGAAGGCGTACGCACCCGTTCCAGGAATCGGCTTGGTTCCCGCGTCCTTGCTTGGCGCACTCGCCGGCAGGATCGAGCCAAAGGGCACGGCCAACTGGTCGATGAACTCCGGGTCTGGCGCGTTGAGGTTTATAACGACCTTGTTGGTCGCCGCGTTGACGACCACGCCCCCGGCGAGCGTGCACGTCGCCGGCTTGGCCAGACAGGCCGTCGAGCCAACGATCGAGTTGTACCAAGTGCCCGCGTTGGGGTTCGCCACTTTGAAGAGTCGCTGCAGCGATGACTGTACGTCCTTCACCGTCACGGTCTGGCCGTTGGAGAACTTGATGCCCTTACGCAGCGTGAAGGTATAGGTCTTTCCACCATTGGTGATCACGGGCATCGCGGTCGCGAGGTCGGGAATGACGTCAAAAGAGTGCGACCCGGCCACCTTGCGAAAAGCGAGCAGCCCGTCGTACGTCGCCTGGTAGAGCTGCCAGTATTGCAACGTGTAGTTCACTTGGGGGTCGAGCGAACCGCCAGCGGTCGACGCCAACAACTTCAACGTGCCACCCGCGTGACTTGACTGATACGAAAACGATGGTCCCGAAGATGACGCGCCCGAAGACGTCGCCATCAGCGCGCCGGCAAACACGGTGAGTGAGGCGACCATCACCCGAACACCGCGCAATGACTTCATTCGATTCACACTTCCCCCTTTAGACGGCACCCATTTGGCGCCGCGACGACGGATAACGATGCGCTGATTATGGTGCATCGCGCTTCGAAGTGCAACCGCTCTCGCGCGGACCTCGAAGAATTCGCCCTGACGAAACACTGAAAAGAATTCGGCGGCTCGTGTCGTGTGGGCCGCGCGGCGGTGCAATTTCGCGTCAAAACAACCAAAGTTGGAGCCACCCAGCGGAAGCTTCGGCCCCTTCGACCAACGACGGCGCGGCACCTGAACGTCTTCTATCGTGTTGCAAAATGGAGGATTGAAGTGCGACTTCTCATCGCAGGTGGAACGTCATTCGTGGGCCGAGCGCTCGCGCGCTCGGCGAACGAGCGCGGGCACGAGGTCACGGTCATCAATCGAGGAGTCACTCCGAGTGACCTTCCGAGCGCTATTGAGCGTTTGGTGGGTGATCGGCGCGGCGATCTCTCTGCACTCAACGATCGCGTTTTCGACGCCACGATCGACACGATCGCGTATCGCCCGAGTGACGTCGTCGCGCTCGCGAAGGCGCTCGGCGAACGAGGGGGCCATCACCTTCAAATCTCGTCGGTCTCCGCCTACGCCGATCCCGCGGGCGAAGGCCTCCGCGAGGAGGCGGCGATTCTCGCCAGTACCGACGGCATCGACCTCGAGGGACCCATCGACGCACGAACGTACGGACCCTTGAAAGCGGCCTGCGAGCGCACGGCCGCCGACGTCTTCGACGAGCTGCTGACCTTCATCCGACCGACGTTCGTCATCGGCTCGCACGACGCCACCCTGCGCTTTCCCTACTGGGTGGCGCGTCTGCGCCGAGGTGGCGACGTCGCCGTGCCCGGACCGGCGACCAACGCCATTCAATACGTTGACGCGCGTGACCTCGCGGATTTCACGCTCGCCTGCGTCGAACAGTCCTACACCGGCGCTTTTCACGTGGCCGGCCCCTCACCCGCCGATCGCTACGTCCACTTCATCGATCGGGTCGCTCGCCACGTAGCGCCCGCGGGCACCCGGATCGTCGAGGTCGATCCCACCGCGGTCCTCGACGCCCACCTCGAAGATCGCTTCCCCTTGTGGAGCGGGGCCACGAGCGAGGCGGCTCTGGCCGTGGATCCCGCTAAGGCCCTCGCGCACGGCCTGGTCCTTCGCCCGCTCGAAGAGAGCATCGATGACGTCGTGAGCTGGTGGGGATCGAAAGAGTGGCCCAAGCATTGGCTGGGCGCTAGCGACGAACGGGCCCTGCTCGCCAGCGTCACCCCCTAGATCGGCGAACACCCCCACGAATTTCCGTGTAAGAGTCGAGGCGGACGAGACAAAAGGTTGCTATGGCCCCTTCGAGGGACGACCGGTTCGGTCGACTGGTACGTGAACTCAGCCCCCCGGTCGGGAGTTACCTCGCACGTCGTCTCTACCCGCTCGCCCGCGTCGATCTCGACGATCTCGTTGAAGAGACCTTCACCATCATCTGGCGACGAATCGACGACGTCCCGAGCGACGCGGAGCTTCCTTGGACGCTCGGCGTCGCACGCAACGTTCTTCGCAACGCCAAGCGATCCCACGCACGTCGCCTCAACTACGAAGGTAAGGTGCGCCCCCGCGGAGCCCACGCCTCGGCCGAAGAGAGTGTCCTCGCTGACGAGAGTGTGCGCGACGCGCTGAACAAACTGAGCGACGACGACCGAGAGATCCTTCTCCTGCACGCCTGGGATGGACTCAACGCCAACGAACTGGCGCGCACCCTGCTCATCTCGCCCAACGCCGCCGCGGTTCGCCTGAGTCGCGCCCAGACGAAATTCAAGGAGTACATCAACGAGGCGCCAATCCAATGAAAGTTTCGTCTTCCCCACGACAGGTATTAGATGAAACCGCGAAGGAGGTTCGATGAGCGACGTCTTTGAGCGCCTCACGGCCGCTGACCCCTACGCGGGACAGACCTTCGAACTGCCCGACGTCGTGAGTTTCATCGCACGAATCACGGCAACGCCGCGACGCACTTCCGCCTGGCGTCGGTTCCAGTTGGGCGTCAGTGGCGCAGTCGCGGCCACCACGTTGATCATGGTGGGTGCGATCGCCGCACTGCAAGGCGCCGCACCCTCGCTACCCGTGTTGAACTTTGCCGCTGCGAACACGGTGCAGTACAACGTCTACTCCAGTGTCAAGACTTCGACGTCACCACTCCCCACGATGAACGCCCGGGGGACGGCCGCCACGGTGACGCGCACCAACGCTCGATACCACTTCACTGCCTCGAAGACCCTCTCCGACGCCGCCACCGTGGCCCCCGCTTACTCACTACGAGCACCGAACGATCCAAAGGCCGAGACCACGCGGCTGGCGTCGGCCTTTGGGCTCTCGGGGTCGCTCCAGCAACTCGCTTCCGCGACGGCGTGGCGGGTCAGGAGCGCGGGCGCGAGCCTCACTCTCGCGTCACGGGGCCTCTGGGCGTGGAGTTACGTCAACCCATCGGCCCGAGCGACGGGTTCGGCCAGGACGACGGTGCCGGTGCGTGACTTGACGCGGCGCGCGACTCGACTCGTGCACGCCTTGGGTTACGACTTCCAACTCGCCACACCCACCGTGACCACGGGCAGCGCCACGGTCTCTAGTCCCGCGAACTCCCAGCAGGGGTACCTTTCGATCAGTTTGAGTTTCCCCGTCGTGGTGAACGGCTCGTCAACGCGACTCACGAGCGACTTCACCTTCTCGACGTCCGGCGCACTCATCAGCGCGCACGGTCCGGCCTTCTACGTCGCGTCTTCGTACCTCTACCCACTTCGCACCCCCGTCGCGGGCGTCGCGGCCCTCAACACTGAACGCGCGACCCTCGCACACGGTCCTTCGTCCGGCGGGTCGTTCACCGCGAACGCCCCGCGCGCCGCCACCATTCGCCTCAGCACGACGTCACTCGCGCTCGGCGCCTATCAAATGAGTAACGGAACACTCTGGTTGGTGCCGGTGTACCTCTTTTCGGTCGACGCCAAGGGCCCCCGAGAGACGTGGCCGCTCCTCGCGATCGACCCGCGCTTCACGAAAAACGCTGCCTCGGCGACCCCGGTGGGCACGCCCACACCGAAGCACTGACTAACGCTGCTCGATGAGGTCCATGTACTCCTCGTCCCAGAGGTCGAAGTACTCCTCGGGCAACAACACGGCGTGCGTGGGCTCGAGCGCTTCAACAAATCCGCGTTCGTGGCTGACAGCCACGACCGTTCCCTTCCATTGACGCATCATCTCGCCGAGCGCCAACACGCTCGCGGGATCCAAATTGTTGGTCGGTTCGTCGAGCAGCAACAGATTCGCGTTGGACGAGGCGAGAATCGCGAGGGCGAGCTTGGCGCGCTCGCCGCCCGAGAGCGTGGCGGGCATCTGGTAAGCGGCGTCGCCCTTGAGGCCAAAGGCGCCGAGCATTGAGCGGCGCTGCACTTCGGTGACCACCGTTGAGCCATCTAGGTTTCCGAGCACCGTCTTGGTGAAGTCAAGTTGCTCGTTCTCCTGGGCGAAGTAGCCCACCGTGACGTTCGCCCCGAAGCGAACACTACCTCCATCAGGACTTTGAGCTCCCGCCAGGCAACGCAGGAGCGACGACTTCCCGGCGCCGTTACGTCCGACGATCACGATGCGATCGCCGCGGCGCGTGATGAAGTTCGCGTCGCGCAAAACCTCGAGCGCTCCGTAACGCACACTGACGTGCTCGACCGTCATGGGCACGTCGCCACTGCGCGGGGGCTCGGGAAGTCGAAAGGTCACCTTGCGTTCCTTGCGCGTGACTTCAATGCGATTGTCTTCAAGCTTCTCGACGCGCCGGTCAAGCACTTTGGCCAAACGCGCGCGCTTCGCGGTTTGACCGCGCATCGAGTCCGCCAGTTTCGAGAGTTGGTCGATCTTGGCGTCCTGGGTCACGGCGATCTTCTCTTCGCTCAGTCGACGCTCCTCTTCGAGTTGGAGGAACTTGGAGTAGTTGCCCTTGTACTCACGCAGCTGCCCGTCACGCAGCGCCAGCACGCGGTCGATGGCTCGATCGAGCAGGGGCAGGTCGTGGCTGATCACGAGCACGGTGCCGCGGAAGCGTTCGAGTTCATCGAAGAGCCATCGTTTGGCGGCCTTGTCGAGGTGGTTCGTCGGCTCGTCGAGCACCATGGTCGCGGGCTCCTCGTAGAGAACGCGCATCAGGTCCACGCGGCGGCGCTGTCCGCCCGAGAGCGAGTTCAAATCTTCGAGGAGCAACTCCTCTTCAAGGCCCAGTCCGTCGGCCAGGCGCGCCACTTCGGATTCGGCTTCGTAACCACCCTTTTCGCGGAACTCCTCCTCGAGCGAGGTGAAGCGCGCGATGGTCTCCTCGGTCGGGTCGGCGGCCAGCGCGTGGCGCGCGTGCTGCATGTCGGCGTCCAAAGAGTCGAGCCCACGCGCGGAGAGCACGTGGCTGAGTCCGATGGGCTCGACGCCCAATCCACCGGGCACGGGCTCTTGAGGCAGGTGGCTCAGGGATCCCTGATGCGTCACGGTGCCGCTGACGCGAAGGTGCTCGGGGTGGCCCCCCAAGAGCACGGAGAGCAACGTCGACTTGCCGGCGCCGTTTCGACCCACCAGGCCCACCTTCTCGCCGTTGCCGATGGTAAATGAGATCGGATCGAGGAGGCGCCGCCCCCCAATCTCAATCCCCAACTCTCGGACGATGATCACCTAGCGCCCTAAGCGCGCGGTGGCGTGCGTGAGCTCGTCACGAAACTGTGGGTGCGCGATCGCCGTCAGGGCGACGGCGCGCTCTTTCACGCTGAAACCGCGCAGGTCCGCGGCGCCGTACTCGGTCACGACCACGCCCACCAGGTGACGCGGCGACGTCGCGACGGCGTCGGGAGCCATGTTCACCACGACGCGGCTCTTCAACTCGCCATTCACGACGGCGGTGGACTGCAAACAGATCAGGGAGGTGTGCTCAAGCGAGAGGCTGGTGCCCTCAACGAAGTCCATGTGCCCTCCGACGCCCGAGTACTGGCGCGAGCCGATCGTGTCGGCCGTGATCTGACCCAACAAGTCGACTTCGAGAGCCGAGTTGATCGAGACCATGGAGGTGTTCTGGCAGATCACGTGGGGGTCGTTCGTGTAGAAGACGGGCGCGACGCCGATGGCGGGGTTGTTGTCGATGTAGTCATACATTGCCTGGGTGCCGGCGGCGAAGGTGATCACCGATACACCACGGTTAATGGCCTTCCTGGAGTTATTCACCTTACCGGCCGCCATCAACTGATAGAGCCCGTCGGAGAACATCTCTGAGTGAATGCCGTAGTCGCCCCCGTTTCCGCGCACCAGAGCCTGGGCGACCAGGTTCGGCACGGCGCCAATCCCGGTCTGGAGGGTCGCTCCGTCTCGTACGTAGGCCGCCGCGTACTCGGCGATCTTCTCGTCCTCGGGGGAACCGGGATCGTTGGGAAAGATGACGGGGTGTTCGTCGGTGTAAACGACGACGTCGATCTCTTCAAGGCCGAGGAAGTTCTCGTGCCCCTCGAGCGCGAGCGTGCGCGGGAAGTGAGGCGAGCACTCGACGATCAAGAGGCGCTCGGGATCGAGGGCCGCGCGACGATGCTCTTCGAGGTGCGCGCCGTTGTAGAGCGAGAGACTGACACGCCCGTGCTCGTCGGGCATCGAGGCCGGCGTGATCATGACGCGGGGGTTGAGGTGCTGGATCAAGAGGCCGTAGTGGCGAAAGTACGACGGGATGAACTGCACGTCACCGCCTCGAGCCACGTAGTCGCGCTCGGCTCCTCCGAAGAAGTTCGCGCGCAGGTGCACGTTGGGATGCGTGAAGAGGTCGTACTTGCCGAGCAAGAGCCCGGCGCTGAGGGTGAGGTCCTCCCAATCGGTGCGTTTGGAGAGCGCGCGCAGCATCGCGGTCGGCGTGCCGGTGATCAGTCCGAGGCCGATGGCGTCGTGCGGGCGCACCAGGGCGGCGGCCTCGTCGGGAGTCATTTCAGTTGCGGACATCGCACCATTCTGCCTCAGCGCCTGGCCTGTGGCACGATTAACGCGTGGCCGACACCCTCTTCGTGGACCTCTGGAGTGACGTCGTGTGCCCCTTTTGCGCCCTTGGTCGCGCCCAACTCGACGCGGCGATCGCATCCTTCGAGCACGCCGAGGACGTCGTCGTGCGCCTGCACGCCTTCGAGCTCGACCCGCGCTCGCCCGGCGCCTCGGACCTCTCGCTCGAGGAACTCGTGGCTCGAAAATACGGACGCGACGTCGAAGACATCCGCGCCCATCACCGCCGCCTCGAAGCCCAGGCCGCGAGTTTTGGGCTTTCGTGGAACTTCGACATCGCCCGACCGACCAATACCCTGGACGCCCACCGCCTCATTACCCTGGCCAAGACCCAGGGACTCGAATACCCCATGAGCCAGCGCCTGTTTCGCGCGTACTTCGAGGAGGGCCTCCTCGTGAGCGATCACGGCGTGTTGAACGTGCTCGCGGACGAGGTCGGAGTCGAGGGGGCCAGCTCCCTGTGGTCGAGCGACGCCTTCGTCGCTGAGGTGCGCCAAGAGGAGGCCAACGCCACTGAACTCGGCCTCTCGGGCGTGCCGGCCTTCGTCATCGACGAAAAATTCCTCGTCGCGGGAGCCCAGGGCGTCGAGACGTTGCGCGGTGTTCTCGAGCGCGCGTGGGCGCGTCGAGAGGCCTAGTCCTGCTCGCTCGGAACGACGGCCGCGGTCGCGACGCTGTGGCCCTCATCGAGGTTCATCACGCGCACCCCCGTGGCGTCGCGACCCTGCGAGGAGACCTCACGAACGGGCGTGCGAATCAAGACGCCGCCCGATGAGGCCAACAGCACCTCGTCGTCGAGACGCACCATGAAGGCCGCCACCACGAAGCCGCGCGCCGCGCTCAACTTGATCGCGCGCACGCCTTGACCGCCTCGACCCTGTCGATTGAAGCGCTCCGTCTTCACGCGCTTGCCAAAACCCGTGTCGGTCACCACGAAGAGGTCCGCGTCATCGCGCACGACGTCGAGTGAGATCGCCAGGTCGTCGCCGCGCAGTTTGATCGCGCGCACCCCGGTGGCGTCGCGGCCCATCTCGCGCACCTCAACCTCGTTGAAGCGAATCGACATGCCTCGAAAGGTCACGACCATGAGATCATCGTCGCCGCTCGTGGGAACCACGCGCACCACTTCGTCGCCCTCGCGCAGGTTGATCGCGATCCAGCCCTCACGGCGAGACTTGTCGTATTCGCTGAAGGCCGTCTTTTTCACGGTGCCGTTCTTGGTCGCGAAGACCAGGAACTTGTCCTTGGGGAAGTCCTCGGTGGCGATGATTGCCTGGATTGACTCGCTGGGTTGGAGATTCAAGAGATTGACGACGGCGGTGCCCTTGGCAGTGCGGTCCTTCATGGGAATCTCGTGGCCCCGAAGGCGAAACACGCGCCCGCGGTTCGAGAACAACAACAGGTGCGCCAGAGAGGTCGTGTGAAGAATCTGTTGAACGAGGTCCTCCTCCTTCAACTTCGCGCCCTGCACCCCGCGTCCACCACGGCCCTGGGTGCGAAAAGCATCGGCCGCCACGGACTTGACGTAACCGGCTTGCGTCATGGTGATGACGATCTCTTCGTCCTCGATGAGATCTTCGACCCCGAGTTCACCAGGGTCGTTCACGATCTGGGTGACGCGCGCTTCGGCGTACTTGTCGCGAATGGCCGTGATCTCATCGGCGATGACCGCGCGCAACTTCACGTCGCTCGCGAGGATTGACTGAAGGTCGGCGATGGTCTGGCGCAGCTTCGCCATTTCCTCGTCCAGCTCGCGGCGCCCCAGGCGGGTGAGTCGTCCCAGGGTCATGTCCAGGATGTGGTTCGCCTGCTCTTCGGAGAACGAGAAGGGGGCTGCCATCAAGGCCGTGCGAGCGGCGCCGCGGTCTTCGCTGCCGCGAATCGTCGCGATGACCTGATCGAGCATGTCGATCGCCTTCAAGAGGCCCTCGACGATGTGCGCGCGCGCTTCGGCCTTTCGAAGACGGAACTGCGTGCGGCGGGTGACGACTTCGACCTGGTGGGCGATGTAGTGCTTCAGGACCTGGGCCAGGTTCAAGGTACGCGGCACGCCGTCGACCAACGCGAGCATGTTCACCGCGAAGGTCGTCTGGAGGGTCGTGTTCTTGTAGAGCTTGTTCAAGACCACGTTGGCATTGGCGTCACGCTTCAGGCGGATCACCAGTCGTGGACGCCGGCCCGAAGAGTCGTTCTGGACGGCCGTGATGCCGTCAAGGTCGCCGTTCTTCACGAGGTCGTGGATCTTCTCCTCGATGGACTCGACCGAGACCTCGTAGGGGAACTCGGTCACGACAATTCGCACGTCGCGATTGGTCTCTTCAATCTCCGCGACCGCGCGGGTCTTGATCGAGCCACGGCCAGTGCGGTACGCGTCCAGGATTCCCTGGCGACCGAGGATCTGAGCCCCGGTAGGGAAATCGGGTCCCTTGACGAACTTCATCAGGTCGTCGGGCGTCGCCTCGGGATTCGCGAGCAGGTGCAGCGTGGCGTCGATGACTTCGCCCAGATTGTGCGGGGGGATCTTCGTCGCCATCCCCACGGCGATTCCCTGCGAGCCGTTGACGAGCAGATTGGGATAGCGCGAGGGCAAGACGGTGGGCTGTTGCGTCGAGTTGTCGTAGTTCGGCTCGAAGTTGACGGTGTCTTCGTCAATGGAGTCGAGCATCTCGAGCGCCAACGGGGCCAGGCGGCACTCGGTGTAGCGCATCGCCGCGGCGCCCTCGTCGGGACCGGTCCCGCCGAAGTTCCCGTGCCCGCTGATCAGTGGGTGACGCATCGAGAAGTCCTGGACCATGCGTACCAGCGCGTCGTAGATGGCGCTGTCGCCGTGTGGGTGGTACGTGCCCATGACTTCACCCACGACCTTGGCGCACTTGGTGTGGGGGCGGTCGGGTCGCAGTCCCTGATCGAACATCGAGTAGAGAATCCGACGATGAACGGGCTTGAGGCCGTCTCGAACGTCGGGCAGGGCGCGCGAAACGATGACCGACATGGAGTACTCGAGGAACGAGCGCTCCATCTCGAGATTTATCTCGATGGGCTCAACGTAACCAATGACCTCGTCACTGGGTGGCGGCGTGTCGTTCGCGCCTGCGTTCTTGCGTGCCATGGTGAACTCCGGTCTTAGATGTCGAGAAAGCGAACGTCTTTAGCGTTCGTTTGGATGAAGTGACGGCGCTGGGGAACGTCGTCGCCCATGAGGATGGAGCAGACCTCGTCCGCGAGCGCCGCTTGCTCCACCGTGATCTGCAGCAGGGCGCGCTTGGTGGGGTCCATCGTGGTGTCGCGCAACTCGTCGAAGTCCATCTCGCCCAGACCCTTCAACCGCTGAAAGTCATTCTTGTGATCGGGGTGCTGCGCCAGAAACTCGGCCTTCGCGGCGTCGTCGCGCAAGTAGGCCTTCTCCTTGCCCACCAACGTGGAGTAGAGCGGCGGTTGCGCCACGTAGACGTGGCCGTTGTTGACCATCTCGGTCATCTGACGAAAGAAGAAAGTCAGCAGTAGGGTGCGGATGTGACTGCCGTCGACGTCGGCGTCGGCGAGCAAGATGATCTTGTGGTAGCGAATCTTCGAAAGGTCGAAGTCCGACTCCACGCCGGCGCCAATGGCCGACACCAATGCCTGAATTTCGGTGTTCTTCAGGATTTTGTCGCTGCGCGCCTTTTCGACGTTCAAAATCTTTCCGCGAATCGGCAGAATCGCCTGAAACCGAGGGTTGCGCGCGTCCTTGGCCGAACCACCCGCTGAGTTGCCCTCCACAATGAAGAGCTCGCACTCGCGAGGATCGTTCGAAGAGCAGTCCACGAGCTTTCCCGGCAGGCCGGCGCCATCAAGGGCGCTCTTGCGACGCGTGAGATCGCGCGCCTGGCGAGCCGCCATGCGCGCCCGGGCGGCCTGGATGGCCTTGGCCACGATCTGGCCGCCTTCGCGAGGATTCTCCTCGAGCCACTCGGCCAATTTCTCATTGGTCGCGCGCTCGACGAGCGAGCGTATCGACACGTTGCCGAGCTTGCTCTTGGTCTGGCCCTCGAATTGGGGTTCCGCCAGACGCACTGACACGATCGCGGTCAGGCCCTCGCGAATGTCTTCGCCGGCCAGGTTCTCCTCTTTTTCTTTCAAGAGATTGCGCTTGCGTGCGTAGCGATTGAGCACGTTCGTGATCGCCTTGCGGAATCCCTCTTCGTGCATGCCACCTTCGATGGTTGAAATGCCGTTGGCGAAGGAGTGGATGCTCTCGTAATAGCCCGTGTTCCACTGAAAGGCGACTTCGACCTCTTGACCCTCCTCGGCCTGCTCGTAGAAACCGACCTTTCGAAACAACGACTCTTTGGTGTTGTTGAGGTGGCGCACGTAGTCGACGATGCCGCCGTTGTACTTGAAAGTCTCGCGAGCTTCGTGGCCCGAGCGCTCGTCAACGAAACGAATCTCGAGGCCTCGATTCAAGAAGGCCATGATCTGAAGACGCTCGAGGACCGTCTGGGCGCGAAAGTCGACGTCGTCAAAGATCGTCGGGTCCGGCGCGAAGGTAACGGTGGTGCCGGTTTGATCTTGCGGTACTGACCTCGTGACGTGGAGTGCTTCGTCGAGCTTTCCCCCGTTGCGAAAGGTCATCTCGTGGTGTTCGCCGTTGCGGTCGACCTCCAGGGTGAGTTCCGTCGAGAGCGCGTTCACGACCGACACGCCGACCCCGTGCAAACCACCGGAGACCTTGTAGCCCTCGCCGCCGAATTTTCCGCCGGCGTGCAGTACCGTCAGGACTATTTCGGCCGCGCTTTTGCCTGGGTACTGGGGATGTTCATCGATAGGGATCCCTCGTCCGTTGTCCCAAACGCGACAACTTCCATTGGCCAGCAGCGTCACGTCGATCCGAGTGCAGTAGCCCGCCATTGCCTCGTCCACCGCGTTGTCGACCACCTCGGTGATGAGGTGATGCAGACCCGCTGGACCAGTCGAGCCGATGTACATGCCCGGACGCACACGAACCGGTTCGAGCCCTTCGAGGACGGTGATGTCACTAGCGTCGTAACTAGCCGATCCTTTACTCTTTTGGGCCACTGAGAGGTCCTTTCAATGCAGATTTTTGGCGTCGGAGCACGCTCGAAATGTCAAAGTTTTGACTGATTCATTCTAGTCGAAGTGCTGTGACAATCGGCTCTTCGGCGTCGCTCGAAAAGGGGGTATTGGAGCCTCTTTAGGGCTCTTTTTGAACCGTACGCAATGACGTTGGCGCGGCCTCTCCCAAGTACGAATAAATCATCAACAATGACGCGGATTCCTCGCGCACACGCTCTCCAAAGGCGCCCGAGGGAACGCTCACGACAAGCACGCCGCGATCGATGCGTTCGGGCCGACAGCTTTGCGCCAGCACCGGATCGGCTTCGCGCTGCCAGCGCTCACGTAACTCATCGATGAGTCGAAGATCGACTCGCTTGATGCGTCCCGCCAGCGTCTCGAGTAACTCGCTGAGGGCGGTTGGTTCTCGTCGCGAGCCCCTCACGATCTGCTCGTGAGATCGATCACCGCGGCAGGGCTCATGGCGCGTGGGAGGGGAGACGCGGTCGTGACGAGCGCCTGGCCGGCCGGCAGGAGTCGCAAGAGCCGATCACTGCGCAGCGGGTCCAGTTCACTAAAAACATCGTCCAATAGGAGTAACGGGTCGACGCCGCGCCACCGCTGCACCAGACGATGGCCACCCAGTCGAAGTGCCAGTGCGACCGAGCGCTGCTCCCCCTGAGAGGCTTGGCGGCGCACGTCGCGCCCGTCGAGCATGAGGCGAACGTCATCACGGTGTGGTCCAGTAGTCGTAAAACCTCGATAGACATCGTCGTTCACAGTGGCGTTGAGAGCGTCGCTCAGCTCACCCTCCCACGAGCGCTCGTACTCGAGTTCCAATCGACTCGGCTGCGTGGCGAGTTCTTGATAGATCTCGGCCGCGAGTGGCGCGAGCCCTTCGAGTGTCTTCATCCGCCAGGTCAGCAGTTCGTTGGACACGTTCGCGAACTCACTCGTCCATAGATCGAGGTCACCTCGCTCACGCGCTGAAGGGGGCCGTCCCTCGTAGGAGCGAAGCAGGGCGTTTCGTTGGGAGAGTACCCGAACGTGACGCTCGACCACTTCACCGGCGGCGTGCTCGACGTCAGTCAACAGAGTCGTCAAGAACACTCGGCGGTGTTCTGGTGCGCCACGTACGACGTCGATGCCTTCAGGGGTAAAAACCGTCAAGGGCAACACCGTGCCCAGATCGGCGCGTGAGGCGGGGCGCTGACCATTGAGCAGCATCTGTTTGGTGGTGTTTCGGACGTTACGAGTCAGGGTGAGGTCAATCTGAATTCTCCGCTCGCGCTGGCTCAGAATGCCGTGAATTTCAGCAACGGTGGCCCCGTTTCGAATGAGATCACTCGCGCTTGAAGCGCGAAACGAGCTGGCCGTGGCCAGTGCCGCGACCGCCTCAAGGATGGAGGTTTTGCCCGTACCGTTGGACGAAAGAAAGACCGTCACCTCCGAGGGATCGAGTTGGAGCGTTAATTCATCAAAGAGGCGGAACTCTCGAAGTCGCAACTCGTGGAGACCCACACGTATCTCGTACTACTGCACGCGTACGGGCATCAAGAGATAGCGGAAGCGCAAATCCTCAACTCCGTGGACCATTGCGGGACGAACGGAATCGGACATCTCGAGGATGACTTCATCACCCGGCACCGCCTCCACGCCGTCGATGAGAAAATTCGGGTTGAAAGCGATAGTGATTTCTTCGCCGACGTAGTCCGCGTCAACGTTGTCTTCGACGTCCCCGGCGTCGTGGCTCTGTGTTCGAATATCAACCCCACGCTCGTGCATGGTGAGTCGCACCGACGAGGTCGAGTCCTTCGCGAGCAATTTCGTGCGCTTGAGTGATGTCAAGAGTGTGTCTTTAGCAATGCGAAGTTGGTTGGGGTAGCTCGCGGGGATCAACTGAAGAACTGAGGGGTAGTTACCGTCGATGAGTCGCGAGGCGATGCTGGTGTTGCCCACGATGAAGCAGATCTCTGCGTCCGAGAGGGCGACGCCAATCTCCGCGTCCGCTGATAAAGAGGATGAGGCTCGTTGGAGTTCTTGGAGTGCGCGCGCGGGGACGAGAAGATCTTGATTCCCTCCAAGCCCCTTCACACCAGGTACGTCACGCACCGCCAACCGATACGAATCAGTAGCAATCAAGCGGAGTTCCTGGTTATCAGTAGTAAAGAGCACCCCGGTCAGGAGGGGGCGCGCGTCGTCATTGGCCGCGGCGCGCACAACCTGGTTCAGGCCTTGAATGAGATCGAGCGCCGGGATTGAAGTCATCACCCCCGAGACCGGTGGCAGATTCGGGTAGTCCATTACCGAGAAGGTCCGCAGTGAGAATTTTGCGCGACCAAGTGATATTTCCACGTGCTCGTCATTGCTCGCCACGGTGACCGCACCGGCTTCGAGTGAACGAACAGCGTCCACGATCAAACGAGCGGGTACGACGGTAGAACCATCCTCGAGACCGATGACGTCAACCGTCGTGCGTGCGGTGATGTCAAGATCGGTTCCGGTAACGACCAACTGATTTCCGTTGAGGTGCAGCAGTATGCCTGAGGACGCGCCGATCAATCGAGTGGCGACTACTCGACTCGCCGCGGTAAGCGCCTCAACCAGTATGTCGCGTTCGGATCTGAACTTCATAGGGCTGCCTTTCCTAGGTACTGAGGATACGTGTGGTTTTTCATATAGAGGGGGGTTGGTAGTAGTAGGTCTGTGGATTTGTGCGTTAGTTTTCGATTCACCTGGTCTCACGATCTTTCAGTGATGACCCCTCCCCCACAACACTGTGAAGAACTCCTTCAAGTCACAACCCTCAAGTCGTGATTTCTGTGGAGTACTCGGTGGTTCTTCAGGTGATAGACACAACGGTTTGGGTTGGTTTCCCACAGTTTCGTAACTAGTTCTCCCCCTGCAGTCGCCGTTTTAACTGATTGATCTGGGACAGAAGTTCTGGGTTTGAGGCCAGTTGTTCCTTGATCTTCTCCACCCCGCTTATCACCGTGGTGTGATTTCGGCCATCAAAGATGCGCGCGATCATGGGATAGGAGTAGTTATTCAAGAGATCGCGGATTAAGTACATCGCCACGTGGCGAGCCCTCACGAGTGGTCGCAGTCGCTTGGAGCCCCGGACGTCTTCTACGGAGAGGCCGTAAAAATCAGCCACGACACTCAATATCGTCTCTGGGCGTAAGACAATTTGGTCGTGGCCAAGGTTCGTGAGATGAGTCTTGGCCAATTCCAGACTTATAGGTTCCTGGCGCAGGTTGGCGAAGGCCCGCAACATGGTCACCGAGCCCTCGAGCTCACGGATGTTGTCGCGAACCCGGTGAGCGATCCACTCGGCGACGTCGTTGGGTAGCGATATCCCCTCACGTTCGGACTTGGATCGAAGGATGGCGATTCTGGTCTCGAGGTCGGGCTGATCGATTTCAGTGACCAGTCCTTGGAGAAGACGACTGCGAAAACGCTCCTGCAAACCAGCGAGGTCTCGCGGCGAGCGATCCGAGGTCAAGACGATCTGCTTTCCTTCGCCATGCAGAGCGTTGTACGTGTGAAAGATCTCTTCATGGAACGTCTCTCCGCGGGTCTCCATGAACTGAATGTCATCGATCAACAAAACATCGTTCTCGCGATAGCGCTCATGCAGCGCCAGTTGGGTGCGAGTTTGAATAGCGCGAATGAAGTCATTCAAAAAGGTCTCGGTCGACACGTAGAGGACTTTGCGACCGGGATAGTTCTCTTGGACGTAGTTTCCGATGGCGTGTAGGAGGTGGGTCTTGCCAAGGCCAGAGTTCCCATAGATCATGAGTGGGTTGTAGGCGCGACCAGGTGTTTCAGCGACAGATTGCGCCGCCGCGAAGGCCAGTCGATTGGACGAGCCGGGAACGAACGAGTCGAACGTCATTCGTGGATCGAGACGCGCCGGGCGATCGACGCTCGCGGCGAAGGTCGCGGGCGCAGGTTCAGGAGGAACAACAACTTCGGGTTCGAGCGACGCGCGCTCTTGGTTCTCACCTGAGACCATGAGAGACACGACGACGTCGTGACCAATCAGTCGCGTGGCCTGCTCGGTAATGAAGGGAAGGTAACGCTGCTGGACTCGAAGCAGTTGAATTTGATTCGGCGCGCCGATGACGATTTCATCGTCGTGATAATCCACAAGGCGAAGTGTGCTTAATCCGGCGGCCCAAACTGCCTCAGAAGCGTTACTCTGCAAGGAGTCACGTAGTGCCGACCAGATGTCCTCTGCGCTTTGCACCGTTTTCCTCCACAGATCGAAGATTGTCCTCCGGAGCACGCGTCGCCCCCCGGGGGACGTAGATCGACGTGGTGCCAGTGTTTGAGATGAGGAATCTGTGAAGCGTACGTATCAACCCAATCAGCGTAAAAGAGCGAAAACCCACGGTTTTCGTGCCCGTATGCGAACCCGGGCCGGTCGAGCCGTGTTGAAGGCACGCCGCGCCAAGGGTCGTCAGCGGTTAACGGTTTAGTTCCAATGCCCGGTCGGGTCAGTGCCCGACGGCAGTTCGCGCTGCTCGCTCGTCCACTGGCTCGGGGCCAGAGTGGTCCACTTCGTGTGAGCTACGCCCAGGATTCCAATGCGGAACCCCAGGTAGCCGTGGCTTTCGCGATTGGTCGAAAGGTAGGAAACGCCGTTGTCCGCAATCGAATTCGCCGTCGACTTCGGGATCTGGTCGACAGAATTTCCCCGCCCCCGCCACCTGGTTTATACCTGATCAGGTGTGGTTTTGAAACCGAAGGTCTTACCTATGAACAACTCCACCACCACCTCAAGCGAGCCCTCGATCAACTCCGTGGCGTCTGACACGTCGCCGTTGGCGCGAGGATTCTTGCGTCTCATACGGACGTATCAGCTTTTCACGTCAGGTCGCGTCTCCCCGTGCCGTTTCTATCCTTCGTGCTCGAGTTACGCGCACGAAGCGATCGAGAGGCACGGTGCGGGCCGCGGGCTACGTTTAGCGCTGCGCCGGCTCTCGCGATGCCGCCCTCTGGGTCCTCACGGTATCGATCTCGTTCCCGAACCTAAAAAACCCAGGAGTTCTTGACCATGAGTTCCCTCGTCCACACGGTTAGTACGATTTTTCACCCGATTTTTGCATTCTTTGGACTCTTGCTGGCGTTCTTCTACAGCGTGATCCCGAACTACGCCGTCGCCATCATCTTGTTGACCATCGTGATCATGGGGGCCCTGACCCCCTTCACGATTAAGAGCACGAAGTCCATGATGTCAATGCAAAAACTTCAGCCTGAGATAAAAAAGATGCAGGCGAAGTACAAGGGGGCCGAGAATCGCCAACTTTTGAATGATGAATTGATGAAGCTCTACCGCGAGGAGGGGGTCAATCCGCTGGGAGGATGCCTCCCGCTGGTGCTTCAAGCGCCATTTCTATTTATTTTGTATAGTGTTATCAAAGGACTCTCGTTCACGACGTTGGTGAAAGGAGTACTGGTAGCGCAACCTCGCTATATCCCTCACGCCTCCAAGATGTACACGAACTTGGTCCACTCGGGCGGGCAGATCAAAGTCTTTGGGATGGACCTAAGCCTCAAGTCCTTCAGTAGTCACGGCTCGTTCGCGGCGGCGATCCCCTTCTTCGTGTTTGTGGCGGTCGCGGTCGCGCTGCAGTACTTCCAAATGGCGCAGATGAATACTCGCAACAAGAAGTCGGGACAAACGATGCCGAGCCAACAGCAGGCCATGCAGAGGTTTCTCCCCATTATTTTCGCGTACTTCTACTTGGTCATTCCCGCCGCCGTCGTGCTCTACATGATCGTATCGACGACGATTCGAATCATCACTCAAGATTTGATGTTTCGGACCGGTGTTTCAAACCCGACAAAGAACGGCGTGGAGCGAGTTCTCCCACCGGTTGAAAAGAAACCTGACGACGTAGAGAAATCCGTCAAACCCCCTGTCAAACCTTCAACCATCAAGTCGCAACAACGATCGAGGGCGAAGAAGAAGAGAAAGGCCCGTTAACCCATGGACTGGGTAGAAACCACTGGAAAATCAATAGATGAAGCGATGGATCGAGCTTTAGCGCACCTTGGTGTGCATCGAGACGACGCCGAAATTGAGGTATTGGAAGAGCCTAAGGCTGGACTCTTCGGACGTGTGAAGGGAGAGGCGCGGGTGCGAGCTCGGGTCCTCCCCTCTAGTCCGAGACCAAAGCGCTCCCGACGACCTGGCGCTCGAGAAGATCGGGGGCGTTCGAATGAACCGCGCAGTCGACAGCGCAGTTCGAAAAAGACCGGTCCGTCAATCGGGGAAGTTGAAGTGAAGCGTGACGCGGAGCCAAAGCGGCCCGCGCCAGAGCGCGATCACCAAATAAAGAACGAAAAGAAGGGCAAGGGCCCAAAGAAGGAGGAAGTCATGGCTGAAGGAATGTCGCTCACGGAGCAAGGGGCGGTAGCCAAAGAGTTCCTGGTAGGGCTGCTGAGCTCAATGGGCATCACGGCGCAGGTCGACGTCAGAGAGATTGACGAGGAGACCGTGGAGGTTACGGTCAACGCCGATCCGCCGACGGAACTCGGTGTCTTGGTCGGCCCACGCGGGACGACGTTGCAGGCACTTCAGGAGGTTACGCGCACCGTTGTTCAGTCAAAGAGCGCCGCGCGTACGGACCGGATTTTGGTCGACGTAGCGCAGTACCGTGAACGCCGGGTAGCCGCTCTCGGTCGTTTTGCCAGTCAGGTTGCCGATGAGGTGCTCGAAACGGGCGAAGAACGAGCGCTCGAGCCGATGTCAGCTGCGGACCGAAAGGCCGTTCACGACGCGCTTTCGACGAACGACCAGATCGTGACGCGGTCCGAGGGCGAAGAGCCCCGTCGTTTCGTGGTGGTTGCTCCGGCATAATTGATCAATGCAAAGTGAATGGTTGTCTCGCGCCCTCGAAGATTCGAGGGCGCGAGGCTTTTTAGGGCCCGCTCCACTAGAGCCCCACGTCGAGCATGCGCTCGGATTCGCAAAAGTGTGGGAGAGCCTTCACGCGACACCCCCTGAGCGATTCCTTGATATGGGCAGTGGTGGCGGACTTCCGGGCCTAGTACTGCTCGAACGCTGGGCCAGTCCTGGAGTCCTCCTGGATTCAATGGAGCGCCGAACGAGCTTTTTACTTGAGGTTTTAGCCCGGGACGGCGCGCCTTCACTGGGCGAAGTGGTAACGGAGCGTGCGGAGATCGCGGCTCGGATGGACGAATTTGCGGGGACCTTTGGCTTGGTGGTCGCGCGGTCGTTCGGCCCCCCCACGAGGGTTGCCGAATGCGGCGCTCGCTTTCTGAAAATGGGGGGCGTCCTGGTCGTTTCGGAGCCGCCCGGACCGAAACAGGGCGAAGCTCGATGGAACGTGGAGGTTCTAGAGGAGCTGGGTCTGCGGCTTGGTTCGTACGTCCGCGAGGAGTTCGGCTTTCAGGTGATTGCCAAAGTGGGCGAGACTCCCGAGACCTACCCACGTTCGACGACGAGCCTTAAAAAGCGACCGCTGTTTTGATGTTTCACGTGAAACAATCAAGCGCCCACTCCTGGGGGGCTTCAGATGTTTCACGTGAAACATCTTTCGTTGCTTGGAATTTTAGAAACCAGGCGAGCCGGGTACTTTCGAGGACGTTAGATTCGCGGCTAATGTTTCACGTGAAACGTTGGTACTTGACGGCCCCTTGAAAACGGTGTTGAATTGCTGTGGTTCGACGAAGTGTCGGTTAGGTTCCTAGGTCGGAAAGAGGGTCATGGCGGACGCCACTAAGACGAGAATTTTCGCCGTTGCCAATCAGAAGGGTGGGGTCGGGAAAACGACCACCACTACGTCTCTGGGCGCGGCGCTTGCGGAAAAGGGGAAGCGCGTTCTCGTGGTCGACCTAGACCCACAGGGCAACGCCACCACCGGTTTGGGCGTGGATGGGCGCCAGTTCGAGCGCTCGGTGTATGACGTGCTGCTGAATGACGTACCGATGGTCGACATTGTTGAACCCACTGGTTTCAATAACCTCTTCGTCGCGCCGGCGACCCTTGATCTGGCGGGCGTGGAACAAGAACTCACCTCAGTCATTTCGCGAGAACTCCGACTTAAGCGGGCCCTGGCGTCAGTAGAGGGGGACTTTGACTACATCTTTATCGACTGTCCCCCGTCTCTTGGACTGATCACGATTAACGCGTTTGCGGCCGCCACGGACATCATGGTCCCGGTGCAAACGGAGTTTTACGCCTTGGAGGGCCTCACGCAACTTCAGCGAATCGTCGATCTGGTGCAAAAGAACCTGAATCCGACCTTACGGATCACGAAAGTGGTCTTGACCATGTATGACGCGCGCAACACGCTCTCGGTAGACGTCGCCAAAGAGGTGCAGCGCCATTTCGAACTCGAGTTGTGCAAGACCGTCATCCCCCGCACCGTCCGGTTGGCAGAGGCACCATCATTCGGTCAGCCCATCACCGTTTTTGACCCATCATCAAAGGGCGCCAAGGCGTACCGCAATCTTGCAGAGGAGATTCTTAATGGCTAGGAAGCCTGGACTTGGAAAGGGACTCGGAGCTCTTATCCCCGAGGGACAAAGTGCGACGGCGGCGCAAGAGACCCCGGCGGCTCCAGATGCCGGGCCGCTTCGCAGGGTGCCCGTGGACTCGATTCGCCCGAACCAGTTTCAACCGCGAAAGGCCTTTAACGATGACAGTTTGCAGACCCTCGCCGCGTCGGTGAAGGAGTTGGGTGTTCTTCAACCACTCATTGTGCGCCCAATCGAAGGTGAGCCCGATCACTATGAATTGATCGCGGGGGAGCGTCGATGGCGTGCGGCCGCGCTCGCCAAGCTCGAGACGGTGCCGGTGCTCTTGCAGGTCGACGTCAATGACCGACTTTCGCTGGAGCAGGCGGTCGTGGAGAACCTGCATCGAGTTGACCTACATCCGCTGGAAGAGGCGGCGGCCTACCAACAACTCATCGATGAGTTTGACCTTACCCATGAACGTGTGGCTCAACGAGTGGGCAAGAGCCGAGCATATGTTACGAACACGTTACGACTTTTGCAGTTGGGCGAAATGGCTCAAAGTGCGCTGGCTTCGTCGCAAATCACGGCGGGTCATGCCCGCGCGCTCCTCGCCATTAGCGATGCCAACGCTCAGGCGACGATGGTGGCGCGCGTGATCAAGAATGAACTCTCAGTGCGTGCGACCGAGGAGGCCGTCAAAGTCTTCCTCGAACCTAAGGCGACGGCCACCCCCGAAACGCCCGCCAAGAGCGGAGCGACCGCGGGCCCACGACTTCGTCCCGTCCCGGACGCGTCCGTGGCGGAGCTTGAGAACCTGCTCGAAAACTATCTCGACACTCGGGTCCACGTTGACCTGAAGGGTAGAAATGGCCGGATAATCATTGACTTTGCGGACCTTGACGACCTCGAACGCCTCTACATCGCCATTTCTAAAGGAAAATAGCCTCAACCTTCACCCTAAGGCTCACCTTGAAGTTTTCCCCAAGTTGTGGATGAAGTTGTGGGTTAATGGTGATTTAGGGTCCCAGGGGGTTAAAACCGCCTAAACGGCGCACTTCTGCTGATCACTTTTCCAGTGGTCTGTGGATAACCTGGCCCACACTGGCCACGATCGCGGTTACCACTTGGTGACGCTCCTGGTCAGGCGCGCCCCCGAACTCGACGTGCAGTGTCGTCATTTGGGTTTCGCGCAAAATCGGAAGGGCCATGCCCGTCACCTCCACCCGTGGTGCGCGTGGCGAGGACGCCAGAACGGCCGCGATCGTGCTCGCCAACTGCTCGCCGCGGCGCGAATGATTGTGGTACCCAGCCCAGTAGTGCAAATGCACACCGTTGACGGATTCAAGCGTCGCGAGCGAGAGAACGAGCGCCACTCGCTGAGTGTTCGCGAAGACGGCGACGCCGGTGGCGCTGGTGCCCAGAGGCACGTGGACGACGAAGCGCCTACGCAGCGCCGCGACGAGGTCATCGACGAGAAGACCTTCGCCCCAGACCACAATTTCGGAGGCGTCGAGCCCGGACTCTTCAAAACCCCAGGCCTCAGTCACGAGCCGGCGTTCGTGGTGGCCACCGAGGCGATCGAGTTCGTGCATCGTTGCTCGCGTCACGGTCCCACTGACCTCAATCCCCGAGTTCTCTTGAAACTCGCGCAATGCCTGGTCGAGCCGGGGTCCGAAGATGCCATCGATGCGACCAGGGTTAAAGCCCAGCTGGGCCAAGCGAACCTGGACTTCGGCGACGTCGTCACCGCGCAGATGAGGTGAACTCAAAAAGAGAAGTCGCGAGCCGAGCTTCCACGTCGCCTCATCCAGGCGCTCCCACGTGATCTGGTCGATGACGCCGGTGAGAGGCAGTCCGCGGGCGTGCTGAAAGCCTTCGACGACCGCGCGTGTTCGTTCACTAAAAACGTCTTCATCAGGGGAGGTACTAAGTCCAAGGACCGAAAGACGTCGGTGCAGCTCGCGAACCGCGTCGCCGGTGTCGCCTTCGGAGAGTCGCTGAAAGTCCAGGGTGGTTAGAGATTCTGCGTGATCTCTTGGAGCAACGCGCCCTTGGGTTTGGCGCCCACGAGGCGGGCAATGACTTCCCCGTCTTTGAAGAGCAGCAACGTGGGAATGCTCATCACCGAAAATTTGGTGGCGGTAGCGACGTTCACATCGACGTCGAGTTTGCCAATGGTGAACTTGTCAGATTGCTCGACCGCGAACTCTTCGAGTATCGGAGCGATCATCTTGCACGGACCGCACCATTCGGCCCAAAAGTCGACCAATATCGGCTTTTCTGACGAGCCAACGACCTCATCAAAGGTGGCGTCGGTCAGGGTCGTGATGTTCGCACTCATGGCTACCTCCAAAACATAACGCGAGCGACGTCGCGTCCATCCACACTAGCGACCGAGGTTTAGAGTCCCTGCGCTTCGAGCCAGCGCTCGGCGTCGATCGCGGCGATACAGCCCGAACCCGCCGAGGTGACCGCCTGGCGATAGACGTCGTCTTGAACGTCGCCCGCCGCGAAGAGGCCCTCGATGTTGGTGAAGGACCCGACGCCCGTGCGCACGTAGCCGTTCTCGGCCAAGTCGACCTGACCGGTGACGAGGGTGGTGTTGGGAACGTGGCCGATCGCGACGAAGACCCCCGTCACGCTGAGCACGCGCTCTTCGCCGCTGAGGGTGTCCTTGACTCGGAGGCCCTCAACCTTTGACTCACCGAGCACTTCGAGGACCTGCGTGTTCCAGGCAAAGCGAATCTTCTCGTTGGCGAAAGCGCGCTCCTGCATGATCTTTGACGCGCGCAGGGCGTCACGGCGGTGCAGGATCGTGACACTCGTGGCGAAGCGCGTGAGAAAGAGCGCCTCTTCGAGGGCGGAATCGCCACCTCCGACCACGGCGATGTCGTGACCACGAAAGAAGAAGCCGTCGCACGTCGCGCAGGTCGACAGTCCGTGGCTCAAGAGACGCGCCTCACCGGGCACGTCCATCATGAGTGACTGGGCACCCGTGGCCAAAATGACGGCGTCGGCCGTCACGCCCGGCTCCTCGGCGTCACTGCTCAGCCACGCGCGAAACGGGCGCTGGGTCGTATCGAGCCGCTGGACTTTGTCGACGAGAAGCTCGGCACCGAACCGCAGCGCCTGGGCTCGCATGTTCATCATGAGTTCAGGACCGGAGATCGCCTCGGGGAATCCTGGGAAATTCTCGATGTCGGTGGTCAACATCAGCTGGCCGCCCGGCTGATCGCTGGTGGAGGAGGGCTCACCCTCAATGACGAGGGGACTGAGTTGGGCGCGTGAGGTATAAATCGCCGCCGTGAGGCCGGCCGGACCGGAGCCGATAATGAGAACGCGAGTGTGAACGGGCATTACTTCCTTAAATTGAGTGGCCGTCGGCGTCGCCAAACAATCAGTCCGGCGATCAGTGATAGCGCGCCAATCAGGAAGTAACTGAGCCATTCGCGTCCGGAAAACAAATAGACGTTCATGAGACGTACCAGCCCGATTATCACGACGCTCACCAGGACCAATGAGACCAAAACCAGTATAAAGCCGTACGCCAAGAATCGTCCGGCGAGCAGGACGGGTCGAATGACCCGGTCGTGGACGACGTCGAGGGCGTGATCGACCAGTCCGAGCAGTCGGTCAACGAGGTCGGGTTCGCGTCCGGGAGTGTCACTCACGCTACGAACTTACCCGGGTTCGTCTCACTCAAGCCTTGAGCCAGGCCAGCCCGATGATGCCCGGTCCGCCGTGCGTGCCCACCACGGGACCAATGTTGGTCTCGACGATGGGCACTTCGGTCGATATGGGGGCGACGAGCGAGCGCAGGGTCGCGATGTCCGCGTCGCTACAGGCGCCGTGCATGAGGGCCAGTCGCCGAAAGGGCTCCTGCTCCTGGGCTCGGTGCGCAATGGCGATGAGGGCCTTGGCGCGCGTGCGCTGCCGGCCGGCTTCGGCGACGACACCGCCCTTTAGTTCAACGAGCGGCTTGATCGACAAGACCTGACCGAGCAGCGCCTTCGCGCCGCCGACGCGCCCCCCCTTGATGAGGTGCTCGAGCGTGTCGAGCGCCGCGACGACTCCCACCCGGTCGATGAGTCCCGTCGCTCGCTCACGCAACTCCTCGAGTGACGCGCCGGCGTTGGCCGCCTCGGCCACGTCGATGGTCATGAGGCCCTGAGCCATCGAAACCGCGAGGGTGTCGATCACGTTGACGGGGATCGTCGCCGCGACCGCTTCGCTCGCCAGCGTGGCCGACTGATACGTCGCCGACAGATGAGAGGAGAGGGCGAGGACGATGACGCCGTCGTAGCCATCGCGGGCGGCCGACTCGAAGACCTCCTGGAAGGCGCCCACCGACGGGGCCGAGGTTTCGGGAAGCTCCTTCGCGCTCTTGCAGCGGGCCCAGAACTCACTCGGTGAAAGGTCACTGCGGTTGGAGAACTCCTCGCTGCCGAAGCGAATCGTTAACGAGACCACGGCGATGTTCAGTGCCTCGACGATCTCGTCGGGCAGGTCGCAGGCGCTGTCGGTTACTACGCGGACTCGGCTCATCTCTCCCCCTTGGACCTCTAAAGCCTTGCACCATTTCGAGAACTCCTCGCCACTCGGCGCGCCAAGACCAGTACTACCAAGGCGTAGACGACCAGTCCCACGACGAGTGCGCCCGCGAGGCGAGCGACCAGGCCGAGCCCGTGATTCCACGAGGGCCCCGCGTACGAGGCAGCCATGGCGAGTGTGGCCAGTCCCGAGGCGACGAGACTTCGCTGGACGTGCACACTCCAAAGAGCACTGGTCAGGGGAACGTGGAGTCGACCGACGGTGATCAACGCGACGACCGCCGCGGCGCCGTAGGCGAGCGAGACGCTCGCGGTCAAGCCCGCGAGCGAGTGGCGCCCAAGTACGAAGCAAAGACCGATCGTGAGGGCGTTTTGCAGGGCGTAGAGCGCAAAGACGGTGCGGGCGCGTTGCATCGCCTGGAGTCCGCGAATCACGAGTTGAAAGACGGTGAAACCGGGCAGTCCGGCCGCGAGGATCGCGAGCACGACGCCGGCCGAGAGCCGGTGCGTTGCGTTGAGGTGGTTCAGAAGTGTCGCGACGATGGGCTGCGCGAGGATCACGAGCACGAAGGCGCACGGGATGATGATGACGAGCGATTGACGAAGCCCGAATCGAAGTCGCTCGGCGAAGGCGGCGAAGTTCTTCTGGGTCGCGAGAGCGGACAGCTGTGGTGTCAGCGCGCTCAGCACCGAGACCACGACGACCGCGTAGGGCAACTGCATGAACGACCAGCCGTAGGTGTAGGCGCTCACCGGACCGCTGCCACCGACGCCGAACGCGAAGGCTACGACGACGTACAGCGACGCCTGGTTGGCGACGACCACCAGCAACGTCCAGCTGCCCAGGCGCGTCACGGCTTTGACGGCGGGGTCACGCGGATCGAATCGAAAGGTCAGTCGCCACAGGTCAGCTCGCGCGAGGGAGGGCAAGAGAGCCAGGAACTGAAGCCCTACGCCGAGCGACGTCCCTAGTCCGAGATAGAGCAGATGACTGGTGCCTTGCACGCTGGCCACGGTGGGCGAGGGATCGACGAGGTGAAACCAGATGAGTACCGCGATGCACACGAAGTTGTTCACGACGGGCACCCACGCCGGAGCGCCGAAGCGCCGGCGCACGTTCAAGAGGGCCGTCGCGATGCCGATGAGACCGTAGAAGAAGATCTGAGGCACGAACCAGCGCAGCAGTTCGGTGGCGACCGCGCGCTGGTGAGTCAAGGTGACACTGGCCACGGTGGTGCTCGAGTGTTGCAGCAGGGTGAAGCCGTTGATGATGAGCGGCGCGGCGACCCATGAGGCGATGGACGCGATCAGGAGCGCCAGTAGCGCACCGGTCACCACGCTCGAAATAGAGCGCCACGCTTTGCGCTCGCCGTCGAGGGCGAGGCGTTCGACGAACACCGGGATAAAGGTGGCGCTCATGACGCCGCCGAGCACGAGGTCGAACAACATGTTGGGCACCGTGTTGGCGAGGTTGAAGGCGTCAGCCAGCGGTGTGAAACCAAGCACCCAGGCGAGTACGAGGACGCGGAGAAGTCCGGTGAACCGTGAGGCGAGCGTGCCGCTCGCGATTGACACGACTCGTGAGGAATGGGTGGTGCTAGGGCTCACCGGGCGTGACGGCCTTTACTTCGCCGGCGGCTCGTGCGATACCACCACAGCCCGAGGACGATCACCGAGGCCGCGGTCAAGAGGTAGCCCACCACCGACGTGCCCGCGATGCGCACCTGTATCGCCGCGCGCGCGAGAACGACTTGGTCGTTGGGGGTGGTAAGCAGCACCTGAAGGGTCAATGAACTGCCTCGCGAACTCACGGTGGGTACGCGCACCGTGTTGGTCGGTGAGTTCATGGCGACCGCGACGGAGTTTCCCTTGGGGAACGAGAGTCGGTCCGTCACCAGATGCACGATGCCGTTCACGGCGTAGCCCGCGTGGCTGATGACCGTGATGGGCAGGGCGGTTCCCGGGCCGGCCAGGGTGATCGAGCTCGGGTCTATTGAAAAATTCTGCAGCTGTTGGGCGAAGAGCGAGTCCGCCGCTGCGAGGGCGTTGGAGCGTTGGCTGGAAGACCCCACGATCTCGGCGCGGGCCACCGCGACGTGCAATTGAGTACGCACGAGCGACGACGAGACTGCCGGCGCGTAGGAGTTCACGTCGCCGATCAACGTGGTGAGCGCGGCGACGTTGCGTGAAGACCAGTTCGGTGGCACCGGCTGCGCAGCGAGCGCGCGCGTGGCCGGAGCTCCGTTGGTCGCGATCAAGGAGCTCGTGAAGAGTGGTGGGAGCGACGACAGGCGCGCGAAGGGGTTATTCGCGAGACCCTGCAAGAGCGCCGCGACGTACACCGGGGAGGTACTGCCGGCGGGCACCATGACCACGACCGTGCGGGCACTGGGTGCGTTGGGTGCCTCGAAGTGCAAGAACGCCAGCGTCGCGAGGGTCAGCGCCGCTCGGCGGCCGGGCTCAATGGCCGCGTCGGAACTCAATGCCGAGAGGGGGCCGTCGGTCGCGAGCGCCGTGACGCCCGCGACGCCGGGCAGTTGAAACGGCGCGCCCCACGTCAAGGTCTGGGACGCCGCGACGGCGAGGTCGGACTCGGGAAGGATGACGTTCGTCGCGCCCGCGCGGCTCAGGGCGAGTGTCGAGGCGGTGGTGGGTGAGCCCGAGAGCACGACGGGTCCCGCGCTGTAGCGACCGGTGACGCTCTGGAGGAGATTGTCGGTCAAATTAAGCTGTTCGCCGACCTGGGTCGAGAATCCGTTAGCGACGAGACCCGAGATGTCAATCGTGGCGGGGGGAGCGTTGAGGGCTACGTGCTGGGGACTCGCGAGCGCCGCGATGAAAGCGCTTCGCAGGGGGTCATCCGCGGGTGATTCGCTCAGAACGCTTAAGAGGCGGTAGTCGGTCGCCAGGGCGAACGGGGCGTTGGTGTCGTGGGCGAAGGCTCGAAGGACCGACGTGGCACGGCGTGGGTGTAATGCCGAGCCGGGCTCGAGCGTCGAGACGAGCGCGACGCGCAGGGGCTGGGCCACGAATGACTGCTGGACCGCGACGAGCGACCACTTCGTTCGCGTGACGCCGCCGACTCGTACTTCGTAACGCAGGGGGTAGACGCCGTCGCAAGCGCTACTCGAACACGCCAGGTGCAGTTCGGGACGAGTGGCGGCGCAGGTGCCCGAGGGCGCGACGGCGCGCCGCGTGTAGAGCGTGAGCGAGAAAGCGGCCACGCCACGCTTGACGCAACCCAGGTCAACGGTGGTGGTCGACACCGGCGCCGCCAGGTCGCCTGCACCACTGACGATGTTCTGCAACGCCCCGCGTTGCGTCAGCGCCGGAAAGAGGCTGAGCGTGAGTCGCGCGCTCTTCGAGGAGGTGTCGACGAGTTGCAGCGAGACGCTAATGACGCCGGCGCCATGGTGGGGGAGTTTCGTGACGACACTCTGGTGAATCACGCGAAAGTTGGCGGGTCCCGCGGCCGACACTGAAGTGGGCCACGTCAACGTCGCGAGGCTGAGAAATGCTACGACGAGCGCCCGCCACCAGGTCGGAATTCGGTGGAACATGCACTACCAGGCTACTGTCGCGCGACTTGCGCGCCATGCGCCCGCTACCCTTCTTTCGCAGTGACTTCCCCTGAATCCGCCCACGATCGCCTGAGCGAACTCGCGACGTTGTCGCGTCCCGTGGCGAAAGCGTTTCACGAAGCGGGCTTCGAGCTCTACGCGGTAGGGGGCGCGGTGCGTGACGCGTTGCTCGGTGTCCGCTCACCGGGTGAGCGCGAGATTGACTTCACGACGAACGCGCGGCCCGACGAGGTCGCTCTCTTGCTCGCGCCGCTCTGCAGCGCGACCTGGGAGCAGGGTCGAGCCTTCGGCACGCTAGGCGGAAACTTGCGCGCGAACGGACTCAAGGTGGAGGTGACGACGTTTCGCTCGGAGGCGTACGTCGATCACTCCCGTAAGCCCGCGGTGCAGTGGGGTGACTCACTCGAGGCCGACCTCTCTCGTCGCGACTTCACGATCAATGCCCTGGCGCTCGACGTCGTGGCGTTGAACGAGGGCACACCCGGAGTCCAGACGTTTTTTGATTATTGCGGGGGCTTCGCCGACCTGCACGAAAGAGTCCTTCGAACGCCCATTGATCCCGAGACGCTTTTTCGCGACGACCCGCTACGCATGCTGCGCGCCGCGCGCTTCGCCGCCCGCTTTGAACTCTCCATCGATCCGGCGGTTGAGTCGGCGGCGAAGTCGATGGCTGAACAGCTCGCCAAGGTCTCGGCGGAGCGCGTGCGCGGCGAGCTCGACCTCTTGCTCCTCACCGATCGGCCCTCAATCGGCCTCGATTTCATCGTGCGCACCGGCCTGGCGGACGTCTTCTTTCCAGAACTTCCCAAACTGCAACTCGAGCAAGACCCGTTGCACCTGCACAAGGACGTGTTAAAGCACACCTGGGCCGTCGTCGACAAGACTTCGCCCGCGCTCACCCTTCGCCTGGCCGCGCTCTTTCACGACATTGGCAAACCCAATACGCGTGCGTTCAGTGAAGACGGCGTCACGTTTCGCTTCCATGAGATCGTCGGAGCGAAGATGACACGTAAGCGAATGGCGGCGCTCAAATACTCCCAAGAGATGATCGAAGACGTGTCCACGCTCGTTGAACTGCACCTGCGATTCCACACCTACAAGATGGGCTGGAGTGACAGGGCGGTGCGGCGTTACGTTCGAGACGCGGGGCCGCTACTCAATGAGCTGAACGAACTGACGCGCTGTGACTGCACGACGCGCAACGCTCGCAAGGCCGCGACGCTCGCCAAGCGCATGGACGAGCTCGAAGAGCGCATCGAGGAGGTTCGCGCCCGGGAAGACCTGTCACGGCTGCGTCCGGCGCTCGACGGCGTGGCGGTCATGGATCTGCTCGGCGTCGCGCCGGGTCCGGTCGTGGGCCGCGCCCTCGACTTCTTGATGGAGATTCGACTCGATGAAGGAGAGATCACGGTCCACGAGGCCGAGCAGCGACTGCGTTCGTGGTGGGCTGAGTCCCAGTGAACCGAGCGCCTTGAACGTCCGCGCCTTCGGGATCGCTTTAGGGCCAGACCGGGTTGTCGGCGCCGTCGTTGGCGAAAGATTCGACCATGTCGTGGGCGACGTCGTCATGGAACTGAATGGGCGGAGACTTCATGAAATACGCCGAGGGCCCAATAATCGGGCCGCCGATGCCGCGATCGAGAGCGACCTTGGCGCAGCGCACCGCGTCGATGATGACACCAGCCGAGTTCGGTGAGTCCCAGACTTCGAGCTTCAGTTCGACGTTGAGGGGCACGTCGCCGAAGTTTCGACCCTCCATTCGGATGTAGGCCCACTTGCGGTCGTGCAGCCACGGCACGTGGTCGCTCGGTCCGATGTGTACGTCGCCGGGCTCTAACTTGGAGAACTCCAATTGGGAGGTGACGGCCTGGGTCTTGGAGATCTTCTTTGATTCGAGGCGTTCGCGGTCGAGCATGTTCTTAAAGTCCATGTTCCCGCCCACGTTGAGCTGATACGTGTGATCAAGGGTCAGGCCACGGTCTTCGAAGAGGCGCGCCAGAACTCGGTGCACGATCGTCGCGCCGACTTGGCTCTTGATGTCGTCGCCGATGATCGGCACCTTCGCGTCGGCAAACTTCTTGGCCCACACCGGGTCCGAAGCGATGAACACCGGGATGGCGTTCACGAAGGCCACGCCGGCGTCAAGGGCGGCCTGGGCGTAGTAACGCTGGGCGTCCTCGGAGCCCACCGGGAGGTACGACACGAGTACTTGGGCGCGAGCGTCACGAAGTGCCTGGGTGACGTCGACGGGCTCGGCGGGCGACTCATCGATGGCTTCTCGGTAGTACTTGTTCAGTCCATCCATCGTCGGGCCGCGCAGGACCGTCACGCCGAGGGAGGGCACGTCGGCGAACTTGATCGTGTTGTTCTGGCCGCCGTCGATGGCCTTGCCGAGGTCGTTGCCGACCTTCGTCGCGTCGACGTCAAAGGCCGTGACGAACTCGAGGTCGCTGACGTGATAGCCACCAAGGGTCACGTGCATCAGCCCAGGGACGTTGTCTCCGGGCTTCGCGTCGCGGTAGTAGGTAACGCCTTGGATGAGTGAGCTGGCACAGTTACCGACACCCGCAATTGCTACGCGAATCTTCTCCATGGCTCTCCTTTCGTAAGTTTCTTACTTCGCCTCGCGGGCGAAATTCTGCTGGTTACTGCGTTCGATGGACAACATGTCGTCAATCCATTCGAGATCAAGTTCGACGCCGCGCGCCGCGTGCTCCATCACCGCGCGCGCGTAACTGTCGAGGTCTTCGTTGTTGGTCCCGGCGCGCACTTCGCTCAGGCGCTCCAGGAGGTCGGTGCGACGTCGCTCGAGGAGTCGAACGCGAAGCGTCGGCGTGAGGTGTCGCGCGAGCGCCACGCGCAGCGAGAAGTTCTTGCCGTCGTCCATCGTGGCGGGGTCGGCGAGGAGCGACTGGAACTCCTCTTTGCCGAGATCAGTGATTCGATAGACCTTTCGACCGCGTCGCCCTAAACCGCTCGACGCGCGAAGGCTTCGCAGTGACGCGCGTTCTCCCGAGAGCGAACCCGTCGAGAGTGAGGCCAGTCGTGGCGCGGCCGGGGCCACGGCTTCGACGAGGCCGTGGCGCTCCAAACGTGCGAGTGCGGGGTAAATCGAACCGAAAGAGACGTTCGCCCAAATACCCAGTCGGTCGCGCAACTGTGAGCGAATCTCGTAGCCGTGGTGATCGCGCTCCATTAAGAGGCCCAGGACGGCGATGTCTAACACGCGGAATATCATATCACTTCGATATATCGAGCGTGACGGTCGTGTAGCCAAAAGGCTACCCGCGCCCTGTAGTCTCACCCCTAATGGAAAGACGGTTCGCGTCCAGCTCAGCCGATGGGGCGGTAGTCGAGTTCGGCCTGGTGCGTCGCGCCCTCTTGGCCAAACTGGCGTCGGGTGATATCCGTCGAGAGGACATCTGCGACGCGCATCCGGAGTTACTTCGTGCGGCGAAGAACCTCGGGCGCCCCTCGGGCGAGCGCTGCCCGGTGTGTCAATCGGGCGAACTCGTGGAGGTGACCTACGTCTTTGGCGCGCGGCTACCCGCGGGAGGCACGTGTCCGACGACGCGCGCCGAACTCTCAAAGTTCGAGCGGCGCGAAGAGCCGGTGCAGTGCTACGCGGTAGAGGTGTGCACGACGTGCAACTTTCATCATCTCGCGCGAAAGTGGTCGGCGGGCGGGCGTCGACGCCGCGTCAACGTGATGGCGTCAAAAACGTCAAAGGCGTCACCATGAAGCTGAGCGCCCCCCAACTTCGCCTTCGCAAACGGCGAAATGGGGCTGTCCCCTTGGTCATGGTCACCGCTTACGACGAACCCAGCGCGCGTTTCGCGGCAGAGGCCGGAGTGGACCTGATCTTGGTGGGCGACTCGCTCGCGAACGTGGTGCTCGGCCAAGACGACACGCTGCACGTCACCGTGGAGGCAATGTGCCATCACGTCCGCGCCGTGGCGGCCGCACATTCGAACGTGCACGTGGTTGGTGACATGCCTTGGATGAGCTACCACGCCGGAATTGGTGAGAGTGTGAAGAACGCCGCCGCCTTGATACGTGCGGGGGCGGACAGCGTCAAGCTCGAGGGCGGTCGGGTGCGTCAAGAAGTAGTGCGCGCCATTCTCGATGCCCAGATTCCCGTCATGGGACATCTCGGTCTCACGCCGCAAAGCGTCATGACGTTTGGTGGATTTAAGGTGCAGGCTAAGACCCGTGAGGCGGCTGAGCGCCTGCTCTTAGACGCGAAGGTCCTCGAGGACGAGGGCGTTTTTGCCATCGTGATTGAGGGCGTCCCCGGTGTGGTTGGCACACGACTCACCGAGGCACTCGAGATTCCCACTATTGGAATCGGCGCCGGAGCGGACACCGATGGTCAAGTTCTGGTCTTCCACGACCTCTTGGGACTCGGAAATAGGGCGCCGGCCAAGTTCGTTCGCCAGTACGCCAACTTGGGTCCCATGATCACCGAAGCCCTGGCCCACTACGCCGCCGACGTGCGCCAGGGCAGTTTTCCCGGTCCCGACGAGTCGTATCCGGACCCCGACGAACTCACCTTGTAGATACACGGCCCCACGAGGTAGACTTTCGTCTCCCACAAAAGTGGGGAAATACCACATACCCTGCTCTGTCTTCCGCAGAGCCCGGCCCCCGGGTCTGGTCCAGAGGGAAAGGAAGGTTGCCGATGAGGCCCTATGAAACCATGGTCGTGTTCGACACGACCATTGACGCGCAGGCGATTCAAGTCGCCCTCGATCGCGCGCTCGAGACCATTCGTTCGAACGCCGGAACGCCCGGAGCCGTCGACCGTTGGGGGAAGCGTCCCTTGGCCTACGAGATCAATAAGCGCAAAGAGGGTTACTACGTCCTCGTGGAGTTCGTCGGAGAGTCCGAGACCGTGGTCGAGCTTGACCGCATTCTCACCCTGTCCGACGAGGTCATGCGTTTTAAGATCCTGCGCCGAGTGACGCGCACCACCAAGCGCCGCGCCGCGGCGTCGGCGTAAGCCGGACCTAGGTAGAGGAGCAACATGGCTGATAACACCATCACCGTCGTGGGCAACGTGACCCGCGACCCCGAACTCAAGTTCTTGAACTCCGGACAGGCCGCGCTGCGTTTGTCGATCGCGGTGAACCGCCGTTGGCTGAACCGTCAGACCCAAGAGTGGGATGAAAAGGTCTCCTACTTCGAGGTCGCCGGTTACGGTCCGATGGCCGAGAACGCCGCGAACTCGCTCTCCAAGGGCACCCGGGTCATCGTGACCGGTCGCCTCGAGCAGCGCAGTTGGGAGACGGAGAACGGCGACAAGCGCTCGATCGTGGAAATCAACGCCGACGAGATAGCCCCGTCGCTACGATTCGCGACCGCCGTGGTCACCAAGACCCCCCGCCCGGAAGGCGGCTACCAGTCCGCCGGGCCGAGCGCCACGCGCACCACTGAAACCCCAACGTACGCCTTCGATGAGGAGCCCTTCTAATGCCACGTATCAATAACCCCAAACCGCCCAAGCGCGCGCCGAAGATCGACACACGCCGCGGCGCCAAGAAGAAGCCGTGCTCGTTTTGCCAGCACGGCGTTGACACCGTTGACTACAAGGACTTGGCGCAATTGCGCAAGTACATCTCTGACCGCGGCAAGATTCGCGGACGCAAGGTGTCGGGCAACTGCCAGCAGCATCAGCGTGACGTGACCGACGCGATCAAGACCGCGCGCGAACTCGCCCTACTGCCTTACACCCAGCGCACCGTGACCGAACGCCGCGGCGGACGCGGCGGACGCGACGGCGGACGCGACGGTGGGCGCGAGGGAGGACGTGACGAACGTCGTGGCCCACGTGCGGATCGCGAGAGTGCCGAAGTGGCGAGTGGGGTCGTCGAGGAAGCCGTCGATGAGGAAGTCATGGAGCTCGTGGGAGCGAGTGACGTCGTTGAGTCGACCGAGGAGGTCGGCGAATGAAGGTCCTCCTGAGAAGTGACGTCCAGGGAGTGGGCCGCAGAGGCGACATCGTAGAGGTCAAGTCGGGCTACGCACGCAACTTCTTGTTGCCGAGCGGCGCCGCCCTTTCGGCCAGCGACGCGACGGAGGTGCAGGCCAAGGCGATGCGCCGTGCCCGCGACCTCCGTGACGCGAAGAGCCGTGAAGCGGCCCTGATCCAAAAGAGCACGATCGAAGCGGCCACGTTGACCATCGCGGCGCGCGCGAGCGCGACCGGGCGTCTCTTTGGATCGGTGACCGAGAGCGACGTCGTGAACGCGCTGCGTACCGCGACGGGAATTTCGCTCGACCGCCACGCGATTCACATGGCCGAACACCTAAAGGAGTTGGGTGCCGCGACGGCGAGTGCGACCCTTTTTGACGGCGTGATCGCCGCGGTTGCCCTGGAGGTCATCGCCAAGTAGGGGACTGACGTACTTCACACACCCGGCAGTTCGCGATGAATTAGTTAAAAAAATTGGGCAAGAGTCGGGTTAACGTTAGCCCGTGAGTGCCGAAGAGGGAGCCGACATCAGCGTCGAGAATGAGGGACGAGAACCAGCGTCTCGGAAGAAAGGCTTGATTCGCTCACATGAGCAGTTGATTGGAATGATCATCCTCTCGGTGGCGTTCATCATCGGATCGCTTTCGGTCGCGTCGGGGATCCGAAACCGTAATCTGCCCCAGACCAACCAGATCTCGATTACCGGTTCTGCTGAACAGGCCGTCACGTCCAACACATTCCAATGGATGGCAAGTGTGGCCAGCACGCAGCCGACAACCTCGGCGGCGCTGGCGCAATTGAACGGGTGGACCGCCCAGATTCGAAACGCGCTCATCGCGGCCGGTTCTCTCAACGACGAAATCTCATTTGGCACGGTCAATGTGCAACCCAATACACAGGCCACCGGCCAAGTGACCAGTTTCACGACGAGCCAAACGGTTACCGTGCAGTCCTCTCGCCTGAGCGCCATGCAGCGTGTCCTGGGCGTCAGTAATCTCCTGCTCGCCAACAACATTCCGTTCATCGCTCAACAACCGCAGTACACCTTCAAGGGATTGAAGAAACTGCGACCCGCTCTCACGGCGGAGGCGGCCGCAAACGCTCGACAGCGCGCCCAAGCCGCGTTGGGCAAGCAGGTCAAGTTGGGGAAGCCGATTTCGATCACGGTGGGACAGGTGTCCGTGGATGCGCCCGGGTCCGTCAATTACGGCAGCGGAGACTTCAACACCAGCTCGATTCCCAAGGTCGTCTCGGTGGTGGTTTACGCCACCTACGCAACTTAGTAAGTGGTCCTCACCCGCGCATGATGAATCGATGAGCGCTGGGTGGTGATTCTGCGAGCAGATCGTGAGAGTCGTAATCACCGGTCGAGTCACTCGTCGAGTAGACATCATTTATCGGCTGCGCCGGGCGTGCCTGGTTTGTCGGTCCCCTAAGTAGGCGACGGATTCTTGATCAGTAAATGGCCGGGGCGTCAGTCCGGACCATTTTGCGCGGAACATGATGTCACACCATGCGGTCAGACTGCGAATCCATGGGGTTAGACACAGGAATTTCCACACGATGTTGTTCTTGTCTCACACAAGCGAAACCGGCAACCGTTGAGTACTTATGACTCAGATTGAATCGGAACGTAGTCGCCAGGTCTCAGGACGGGTGCCCCCGAGCGCCATTGAAGCCGAAGAGTCGTTGATCGGCGCCATGTTGTTGTCGCCCGAAGCAGTGTTGGTGGCGTACGAAAACGTGCAGGCCGAAGATTTCTATCGACCGCTGCATGGACAGATCTACGGCGCCATCATCGCGCTGACCCACGCCTCTGAACCGGTCGACTACGTCACCGTGCAGGCGAAACTCCAAGAGCGCGGCGCGGCGGCCGTGGAGCTGAGCGTGCTTTCGGCGCTGCAGCTCAACACGCCCTCGACGGCCAACGCGCAGTACTACGCCGAGATCGTGCGTGAGAAGGCCCAGCAGCGGCGCTTGATCGCCGCGGCCGGCGAGATCGTCGACGACGCGTATCAGGCGACCGACGACGTCATGGCGCTGATTGACGACGCCGAACGCAAGATCAACGCGATCGGCGACAATCGCAAGATCGATTCGGTCTCTCCGCTTCATCGACTTTTACTCGCCGAGGCCGACATTCTCGAACAGCGCGGTGAGACGCGCGGCCAGCTCAACGGCCTCGAGACCGGCTACAAGTCACTCGACGCCATCCTTCAGGGACTGCAACCAAGTTCGATGACGATCATTGGCGCGCGCCCCGGTACCGGTAAGACGGCCTTCGCGCTCGGAATCTTGATTCACGTTGGTGCCGTCGTGGGCCGACCAGCGCTCTTCTTCTCCCTCGAAATGAGCCGCCAGGAGTTGGCCGAGCGCATCCTGGCCTCGACGGCGCGCATCGACTCGTCCAAACTGCGCACTGGCGACCTCAACCAGCACGACTGGGACCGCGCGCACGACGCCTTCGGCGAACTCCAGTCCGCCAAGATCTTCATCGACGACAATCCAAGTTTGACGGTGATGGACGTGCGCGCCCGCGCGCGGCGCATCAAGCAGCAAAACGGCGACCTCGGCGTCGTGATTGTCGACTACCTGCAGTTGATGTCCTCGCGCGGACGCGCCGAGAATCGCCAGGTGGAAGTGGCCGAAATGAGCCGGTCACTCAAGATTCTCGCGCGTGAACTCGAGTGCCCGGTGGTGGCACTGTCGCAGTTGTCGCGAAAGCTCGAAGACCGAGCCGACAAGCGGCCCATGATGTCGGACCTTCGAGAGTCGGGCTCCCTGGAGCAAGACGCCGACGTGGTCTTGTTCCTCTTTCGTCCCGAGGTCTACGGTGAGGTCTCCAATGACATGAAGGCGGACGCCGAGGTCATCGTCGGCAAAAACCGTAACGGGCCCACTCGCACTGCACATCTCACCTGGCGGGGCGAGTTCGCGCGCTTTGACAACGTCGCCGACGCGCGCACTATTTAGTGCTGCGTCGCGCCCGTCGAGCGTGTTCGCGAAGCGCTCACCGCGATTGAGGGGCTTCGCCTCCGGGCTGACGTCGCGCCGCTTGGCCAGTTGAGCCCACGGCTTTTTGGTGAGAGCCGCGAATGGATCGTCGAGTCGACGAGCACCGCTACGGTAAACGAGATGGACGAGGTGGAACCACCCCAGGATCCCAACGAGTGGACCGACGAGCAGTGGCTCGAGTGGTTGAAGTCAACGGACATCGAAACCTACGATCAATCCGAGCGGGTCGACCCGTCGGTCGTGGAGCGAATCGCCCGGTCAGTACCGGGCCAAGCGATCGGCCAGGCGATGCTCGGCATGGCGCAAGCGATCTATGGCCATCTGGACGAGGTCGCCGTCGTCGAGGAGGGTAGTGGGGAGAACCTGGACGACGAACCCTTCCGGGTTCAACTCGATCCCGAGCATCCTGAGCGCTCGTCCGTGGTCTTTCGCCCGGACCCGGAGAAGCCAAAGCCCGAGCAGTGAGGTGGAGCGAGGTGGTCGCACCCCGTGCGCGGGTGAGTCCTCGGTGATACGCGGCATCGTGCTGGCTCGGAGCGAGCGCCCATTTCTTAGAGATTTTTAAAGATTAATCCGACTTCACCTGGTATATTGGCACTCGCCATTGGTGAGTGCCAATGGATGTTCCCAGTAGTTGAGTGACTAAGGAGGTACGGCAATGCCGCTTCTTGTTCGTTCCGAACCGTATCGAGACTTCGATCGTCTCTTCCAGCAGTTCATGGGTGACTCCGCACATCGGCCCACGCCCCTCGCGGTGCCCATGGACGCCTACCGCAAGGAAGATCGATTCCTTCTTCAATTCGATCTACCCGGCGTCGACGCGAGCGCGATCGAGCTCACCGTCGATAACAGTACGTTGACGGTGAAGGCCGAGCGACGTCTACCCCAGATTGCCGAAGGTATCGAGGCGCTCGTGGCCGAGCGACCCCACGGCACCTTTTCGCGCCAGATCCTTCTCGGGGACAACCTCGACACGACCCAGATCGACGCGAAATACGCTGACGGCGTACTGACCCTTTCGATACCCGTCGCTGAGGAGGCGAAGCCTCGTCGTGTTGAAGTGCGTCACGATTTTACGAGGGCCGAGATTCACGCTTAACGAGATCGCGCCGGCGAAGCCGATGGGTGCACCGTTGGCTTCGCCGGTGCGACCATTCTCGCGACTGGTGCGGCGCGGCAGTTGGTGTACGGTCAAGTCGTGGGACGTTTCGAACGGGTCGTGCGCTGTAGCGCGGGTCACCTCTTTACGACGACGTGGGTACCACTCGGATCGCTGAAGGCCGTTCGACTGGGCAATCGGCGCTATCAGTTCTGCCCCATCGGGCGCCACTGGGCCAGCGTCAAGCGAGTGGACCCGACGTCGTTGAGCGACGATGAACGCACCGAGGCTCTCGCGCATCACGACATTCGCATCCCCTAGGCGCCCACCCGCCAAAGGTGGTCCAGTTATTTGGGCTGCATTCTGATTCCCGCGTCCACGCGGATCGACTCGGCGTTCATGTAACTGTTCGAAAGCAGCTCGACGACGAGTGAGGCGAACTCGTCGGCGAAACCGAGGCGCTTGGGAAAGAGCACGCCGGCGCCGAGGCGAGCTTTGAACTCGTCGGACTGGGGGCCGGTGCCGTAGATCGGCGTGTCGATCAAGCCCGGCAGAATGCAGTTCGCGCGCACCCCAATGGCCGCCAAGTCGCGCGCGAGGGGCAGCGTGAGGCCCACGACGCCACCCTTGGAGGAGGAGTAGGCGACCTGGCCGATTTGGCCGTCTTCGGCGGCGACCGATGCCGTGTTGACGATGGCGCCGCGCATATTGTCCCCGTCGGGAGTGTTGTGGCTCATCGCCGTGGCCGCGAGGCGACAGACGTTGAAGGTGCCAATCAGGTTGATCTCGATCACCTTGCGATAGAGGTCGAGGTCGTGAGCGGAGGCGTATTCGCCGTCCTTGCCAATGGTGCGCGTCGCCCAACCAATCCCGGCGCAGTTCACCGCGCTCCAGAGCGGCGCCATCGTCTTGGCGGCCTCGACCGCCGCGATCACCTGGTCGGTACTGGTCACGTCGCAGTGCGCGTAGGCCCCACCGATCTCGTGAGCGACCGCCTCGCCTCGTTCGTCGTTGAGGTCCGCGACCACGACCTTGACGCCGCGCTTGGCGAGGGCTCGCGACGTGGCCTCGCCAAGACCCGAGGCGCCACCGGTGACGACGGCGGAAGTGTTCTTGAGTTCCATGCTGCTCCTGACGTTGGACGAACTTCGTCGTTAAGTACCCAAAGAGTCAAGCAGACGCGGGTGGGCATCGTCGCGGCTCAAGAGACGCGCTAGAAGGAGCCGGGGGAAGAATCTGGGCGCGATGGGTGAGAACTCGAGAGTCGTGTCGCCTCGCGACGTTCGCGCCGGTACCTGAGTTCGTAGAGGAGGCCCATGGCGGGGAGGGCGACGCCAACGGCGAAGGTGAGACCGAGCAACGGCGAAACGATAAGCGCGAGCATGGATGCTCCTTTCGCGAGGTCAACGTGACTTCGCGACCAGTGTCGTGTCGCCGCGCGAAGACGGGTCAAGAGTCGCGCAATAAGACGTTAAGAATCCGCGCTCGTGCATAAGCGCACGAGGCCCCGCCTAACCTTGTCGGGTGGCGTCGCTCTATGAAGTAACTCGTGAGGAGTTGAGCCAATTACTGGGCGACGAGCCTCGATACCGTGTCGACCAGGTCTGGCACGGGTTGTGGACCACGAACGAGTCCCTCGAGTCGATCACGACCATTCCAAAGGCCCTTCGCGCATCGCTCGCCGAACGGTTCCCCGACGCGCTGCGCGTGGTGGAAGACGTGGCGAGCGATCACGGCGCGACGCGCAAGTGGGTACTCGAGCTCAACGACGGCTCGACCATCGAAACCGTCTTGATGCTCTACGAGGACCGCGCGACCGTGTGCGTCTCGTCGCAGGCGGGCTGTGCGATGGGCTGCACGTTCTGCGCCACCGGGCAGGCCGGATTCTCGCGCCAACTCAGCGTGGGCGAAGTGGTCGAACAGGTGCTCTTCGCGGCGCGCGCCGCTGCACCGCGGCGACTTTCGAACGTCGTCTTCATGGGTATGGGCGAACCGCTCGCGAACTACCCGGTCACGGTGGAGGTGCTTCGTCGCCTCCAGCGTTATCGAGGAATGTCGGCTCGTCACCTGACGGTGTCGACCGTGGGTGTCGCGCCCGGCATAGAACGCCTCGCCCGAGAGGGTCTCCCGGTCACCTTGGCCGTGAGCCTGCACGCGGCCAATGACGAGACGCGTAGCGAACTCGTCCCGCTCAATCGTCGTTACCCCCTGGCTCGTCTGCGTGAGGCGTGCGTCGTGTGGAACGAGACCACGAAGCGACGGCTCAGTTTTGAGTGGGCACTCATCGACGGCGTGAACGACACGCCACTGGCGGCGCGGGAGTTGGCTGACTACGCGCTCGGGTTGAACGCGCACGTCAATCTGATTCCCCTCAATCCCACTCCGGGCTATCTCGTGCTCGGTTCCTCGCCCGAGCGGGTACGGGCGTTTCGCGATCAGCTGCTCGCCCATGGGGTCAACGTCACGGTGCGCCAGACGCGCGGGCGCTCGATCGCGGCGGCCTGCGGGCAGTTGGCGAACGTGGCCAAGGCCCGGCGCAGCTCAGTGCGCGTGCGCGCGCGTTAGAGCTCGGCGCTGCGCCAAAAGTGCGGGTAGCGCCGAATGAGGATGAGGACGCCGGCCACGCAAGCAAGGCCGCCAGAGATGATGGAGAACGACGTTGAGGTGAAGTTGGCCACGGCGCCCGATTCGAGGTCGCCGAGTCTCGGACCGCCCGTGACCACGGCCAATTGAATCGAGGACACGCGGCTGCGGAACTCGTCGGTGATCGCGTTTTGCAGCATCGTGTTTCGAAGCACGGTCGAGATGACGTCAGCGGCCCCCGCCAGTGCGAGGCACACCAGGCCGACCCAAATGATCGTCACGGCGCCAAAGAGCGTCATGGCGAGGCCCCAGCCGATGACGACGAGCAAGACGAGGCGCCCCCGTCGTTGAACCCGGGCGATCCAGCCGGTGAAGACCGCCATCACGAGCGCCCCCACGCCCGGGGCGGCGTAGAGCAGCCCAAGGACGCGCGGCCCCCCGTGATAGACGCTCAACGCGACGGCGGGGTAGAGCGCGCGCGGCAGCCCAAAGACGTTGGCGTTGAGGTCGACGAGATAGACCGCTTTGGCGGTGGCGTGTTGGCGTACGTAGCGAAAACCGTTCGCGATGGCCGCGAGGAGTTTGGTGCCGGTCGCCTCCTTCGCCGGGGGAATCGGCGCCATGAAGAACGTCGCGATCATGAGAGCGAGGAAGGTGGCCGCGTCGATGAAGTAGCACGACGCCAGTCCGAGGCCGGCCAAGAGCACGCCCGCCACCGAGGGCCCCACGACGGCTGCCATGTTCACGATGACTTGAAAGAGCGAGTACGCGGCCACTAACTCTTCTGGCGCCACCAAACTCGGGACGGCCGAGGAGCGAAGTGGTCCCGCGAAGCCACCGACGCCCGCGGCGAGCGCCGCCAGGGCGAGCAGACCCGCGAGACTCGGATGCGTCGCGCGGGCGTTCAGGCCAAGTCCCGCGCTCACGAACGTGAGCACTAAGGCGCTCAGTATGAGTAACGCTCGGCGATCGAAGCGGTCGCCGAAGGCGCCGCCCCACAGCGAGCCGGCGATGAGGAAGGGGAGCTGCAACAAGCTGGTGAGGCCGACCCAGAGGCTGGAGTGCGTGGCGAGATAGACCTGGTAGGGCACCGCGACCAGCGTCAAGTTACTGCCAAGTAGCGACACGAACTGCCCACTAAACAACAGACGGAAATTGCGGTTGGTGCGCAACGGCGTAAGGTCGACGAGGAGCCGGGACACCCATTAATGCTACGAGAGTAAGGTTGCGTTGGGGAGCGGCGGTCTAAGGAGAGTCGATGATCGACGAAGAACTGGTCCAGTTACTGACGCCCGAAGGCGAGAGAGTCAGTCACCCCGACTACGAGTCCACCTTGAGTGGCGAGGAGATCCTGGGCCTCTATCGCGACATGGTCATCATTCGTCGCCTCTGCAACGAGTCGACGTCGCTGCAACGACAGGGCCAACTGGCGCTCTGGGCTCCGGTGCAGGGTCAAGAGGCCGCGCAGATCGGCGCCGGGCGCGCCCTGGCGCCCATGGACTTCACCTTTCCGACCTATCGAGAGCACGGTATTGCCTGGTGCCGCGGCGTGCCACCCGAGAATATGTTGCGCCTCTTTCGCGCCGTGAGCAACGGAGGGTGGGACGCGCAGAAGTATCGCCACTCCGTTCCGACGGTGGTCCTCGGCAATCAGGCTCTTCACGCCGTGGGCTACGCGATGGGCATTCAGCGTGACGGGGCCGAGGAGGCCGCCATGACCTTCTTCGGCGACGGCGCCTCGAGCCAGGGCGACGTGCTCGAGTCCTTCGTCTGGGCCGCGTCCTTTAACGCCCCCATCGTTTTCTTCTGCCAGAACAACCAATGGGGCATCTCGACGCCCATGTCGATCCAGTCGAAGATTCCGCTGTATCACCGGGCCCATGGTTTTGGCTTCCCCGGCGTTCGCGTTGATGGAAACGACGTGCTCGCCGTCTACGAAGTCACCAAACGCGCGTTGGAGAGTGCGCGCGTCGGCGGCGGCCCAACGTTGATCGAGGCCTACACCTATCGTCTGGGAGCCCACACGACCTCCGATGACCCGACGCGCTATCGCGTGGACGCCGAAGTGGAGGTCTGGCGCCATCGCGACCCCATCGAGCGCGTGAAGTCGCTCCTGGTGCGCGAGTACAAGATCAAGAACAAGGCGTTTGACGCGATCGCCGCGGAGGCCGAAGCAATGGCGCTCAAACTTCGTGACGACGTGCTCGCGATGGATCGCCCCGATCCGATCACCATGTTCGACAACGCGTACGCCAGCGAGCACCCGCTCATTGAGGAGGGCCGTCGCGACATGATCGAACTCGGCGTCAGCGCAGGGCCCCGCTGATGGCGACCGAGACGATGACCATGGCCAAGGCTCTGAACGTCGGGCTGCGTCGCGCCATGGAGAAGAACAAGAAAGTGCTCATCATGGGCGAAGACGTCGGCAAACTCGGCGGCGTCTTTCGCATCACTGACGGACTGCAAAAGGACTTCGGCGAAGATCGTGTCATCGACGCGCCGCTGGCGGAGTCGGCCATCGTGGGAACCGCGGTCGGTCTGGCGATTCGTGGGTATCGCACGGTCTGTGAGATTCAGTTCGACGGTTTCGTCTACCCCGCCTTCGACCAGATTGTCTCCCAGGTCGCCAAGCTGCACAAGCGCTCCGACGGCGTCTACACGATGGGCTTGGTCATCCGGCTGCCCTTTCAAGGGGGCATCGGCGCCATCGAGCACCACTCCGAGAGCCCCGAAGCGTACTTCGCCCAGACGGCCGGGCTGCGCGTGGTGGCCTGCTCGACGCCCCACGACGCCTACTGGATGATCCAACAGTCCATCGAGCACGACGACCCGATCATCTTCTGCGAGCCCAAGTGCCGTTACTGGGAGAAGGGCGAGGTGGACCTCGAGGGGCCCGGCAAGGGACTCTTTGACGCGGTCGTTCGCCGCGAAGGCAGCGACGTCACCGTGATCGGATACGGCTCGACGGTGAAGACCGCGTTGCGCGCGGCCGACTCCGCGGCCCAAGAGGGACTGTCGCTCGAAGTCATCGACGCGCGTTCGCTCGCGCCCCTCGACCTGGCGACGATGGCGGCCTCGGTGGAAAAGACCGGAAGACTGGTCGTCGTCCAAGAGGCGCCGCACACGGCATCAGTGGGCTCAGAGATCGTGGCCGAGCTCACCGAGCGCTGCTTTTATTCGCTGCGAGCTCCGGGAGTGCGCGTGAGCGGTTATCACGTACCGTACCCGCCGTCTCGGATTGAAGAGGACTTTCGACCGAGTGTCGACCGCGTCCTTGACGCGGTCGATCGAGTGATGGGATTTGAAAGTTGAGCGAACAGATCTTTCTCCTGCCCGACGTCGGTGAAGGCCTCGTCGAAGCCGAAATCGTCGCGTGGAAGGTCAACGTCGGTGACACCGTGACGTTGAACCAGCCTCTCGTCGACATTGAAACCGCCAAAGCGGTCGTCGAGTTGCCGAGTCCGTACGCCGGGGTCATCGTGACCCTGCACGGCAACGTGGGCGACGTGATGGAAGTGCATCAGCCCCTGATCACCTTTGAGGTCGGTGGCGCGAGCGCCCCGGCGGTTTCGAGCGAAGTCTCCGAGGGTGCGTCGTCGCCCGAGGCTCCCCCCGTTTCGACGCCGAGCGTCGAGAAGCGCGAAGCCGTGCTCGTGGGTTACGGCGTGGCCAACGAAGAGGGAATCGCGACGCGAAAGCATCGTCGTCAAAACGCGTCGGGCTCGTCGAGCGCGCCCGCGCGAGCCGCGGTCGCGACGACGGCGAGCCCGGTGGCGTCGCCACGCTCTACGCCGCCCGTACGCCTCTACGCCAAGCAGCACGGTCTCGATCTGGCGGTCGTCGCGGGAACGGGCCGCGACGGACTCATCACGCGACACGACGTCGAGCAGGCGCTGAGCGGGCCCGCGACGGCGACGTCGGTTCGTGCGGTCGCGGTGACGACCGGACCGACCACGACGTCGCGGTTCGTCGGTCGCGACATCGAGTCCTGGGACAGCGGCCCCAAGGAGGAGCGCATCCCCGTCAAGGGCGTGTTGCGCTCGATGGCCGAAGCCATGACGCAAAGTGCTTTCAGTGCCCCGCACGCCGCGGTATGGGTGCGCGTCGACGTCACCAAGACCATGGAGCTGCTGGCCTCGCTGAAGAATCGCCCCTCGTTGGCCTCGGTGAAACTCTCGCCCTTGACGTTGGTCGCCATGGCCCTTTGCGACGCGGCGCGTCACTACCCGGGAATTAATTCGAGTTTCGACGCCGCGGCCGGTGAGGTCATCGTGCGACGCAGCGTGAATCTGGGTATCGCCGCGGACACGCCGCGAGGACTGATCGTGCCCAATATCAAAGGGGCCGACCAGCTCGACCTCGTCGCGATGGCGCAGGCCCAGTCGGCATTGGTCGAAAAGGCCCGAGCGGGAACGACGACGCCAAGTGAAATGTCGGGCACGACTCTAACGATCACCAACGTCGGCCCCTTTGGCGTTGACGCGGCGATTCCGATCTTGCCGCCCGGGACGGGAGCGATCTTGGCCGTGGGACGCTTCGCGAAGGCGCCGTGGGTCGTCGACGACCACGTCGTGGTGCGATACGTGACAGAACTGGCGATGGTCTTCGATCATCGCCAGGTGGACGGGGCGTTGGCGTCAAGAGTGATCGCGCACGTCGCGCACTTCTTGGAGGACCCGGCGCCCGCTTTGTTAGTGGGCTGAACCGCGGTCTCGAAGGACCGCCAACGCCCGGTCGGCGTGGGCGTTCATGTTGAGTTCGTGGTGGATCGCGGCAAGCACGCGTCGATCGGTGTCGATGACGAAGGTCGTTCGGCGGACCTTTAAGAGATCCAAGGAGCGCTTCACGCCAAAAGAAGCGGCGACCTCGCCACGAGCGTCGGCGAGCAATGGGAAGTCAAGGTCGTTGCGAGCAGCGAATTCGTGCTGGCGCTCGACGCCGTCAAGGGAGATGCCAACGCGCTGAGCGCCGAGTTCGTTGAATTCGCGCGCCAGGTCGCGAAAGTGACAGGTCTCCCTGGTACAACCCGTCGTCATCGCCGCGGGGTAGAAGAACAACACGACGGGACCGTTCGCCAGGAGCGCCCACAGTGAGACGTTCACGCCGTCTTGATCGGGCAGAGTGAAATCAGGGACGAGGTCACCGGTGCGCACGGGGCCACCCTAGGGGTCGAGACGAAATCCCACCCCGCGAATCGTGACAAGGTGACGCGGGCTCGCGGGGTCGGCCTCGATCTTTTGGCGCAGTCGCTTCACGTGCGTGTCGAGGGTCCGCGAGTCCGAGAGTTCGAGCCCCCACCACAGGGTGTCGAGGCAGATCTCGCGCGTGATGACTTGACCCAGGTGCGTGGCGAGCAGTGCCAGGAGGTCGAACTCCTTGCGGCTCAACTCCACGTCACGCCCCGCTTTGGTGACGCTGCGGCGAGCGAAGTCGATGCGCAGGTCCGCGAAACTGACGACGCCGTCGTCGGACGGGGGTGACGGTCGTCGAAGCACGGCGCGGATACGAGCGGAAAGTTCGCGTAAGCGGAAGGGCTTCGTGACGTAGTCGGCGGCGCCGATCTCGAGTCCGAGCACGACGTCGAGCTCACTCGAGCGCGCACTCACCATGATCACCGGCGTGCCGGTCGTGTCGCGAAGTTCTCGGCAGTAGTCGACACCGGACCCGTCGGGCAACATCACGTCAAGCAGCACGAGGTCGGGTCGATGGGAACTTACGAGCTGGCGGGCCTGGGAGAGGTTCATCGCACTGATCACGCTGAAGCCCTCCACCGTGAGTCCGACGCTCAACGCGTCTTGGTAACTCTCCTCGTCTTCGACGACCAAAATCACGCTTCGTCGTTCGAGGTCAATGCTCACGAGGGGAACCGACTCGTTCGAGAGAAGGCGACAGGTGCCGCGCCACCAGGGGGAGACGGGTCGACACGAGTCACGAGGCGGACGTTACGGCGAGCGGGTTATCTAAAGGTGAAGAGCGTGACATCGCGAGGTGTGCGCGAGATGAAACCTCGATGCACTAGCGCGACGCGAGAGCAAAACCCTGGTAGTTACTGGCGCTGTCGATGAACGAGCCGATCGCCGAGCACGTCGTGGTGGTGCTGCAGACCAGCCCGTAGAGGCCGCCGGCCACGCCGACCGAGGTCGCGCCATTGGGCAGGGCCACCCTCTGGCCCGCGAGCCACTTCGAGTTGGTCTGGGTCAAGGTGAGCGCTTGATAGTTTCCGCTGGCGTCGACGTACGCGGCTCCGGCTCGACAGGAGTTCTTCGCCGGGCAGCTGAGCGCGACGACACCGCCATTTTGTCCGGCGTAGAGCGCCCCCGAGGGGAGGACCACCTCGCTGGCGCGTCGCCAGTGGCCGTTCGTTTCGTCGACGACGAAACCTTGGTAGTTGCCCTGGTTATCTCGATACTGGCCGCCGGTGGCGCAGTTGCCGCTCGAAGAACAGGCGAGTTCGCCGAATCCGTAGAAGAAGACCTTGGGGTTGGCTAGGGCGTTGGTGGGCATTTGGAGCGCTTGGCCGCGCTGCCACGTGCCCTTGACCTCGCTGCTGGCGAGGGCCTGCAGTCGAGCGTCCACCGTGTTGTACACACCCACCGCGACGCACTGACCAACGCCCGTGCAGGTAACGCCGCTCAGTGAAGCGCCGGCGTAAGCGCTGGCGTTGCCCGGCAGGACGAGCGCCCGCGCCGCCTTCCAAACGCCGTTGACCTGGTTCACGACGAGTGCGTGCGTGACGTTGTTGTGATCCACGTAGCTGCCCACGGCAGCGCAGTTGCCCGCGGATGCACAGGAGAGTTGGTTGAGGGTGACGAGCGAGTTGGCGTTGGCGTCACTGGGCAGCGTGATCTCCACGGCACTACGCCACGTGCCGTTGACCTCGCTCACGCCCATGGCAAAACTGTGCGGGTAGTTCACGTCGGCGTCGAGGTAGCTGCCCACCGCGGTGCAGTTTCCTACGCTGGCGCAGTGCACCGAGCGCAAGAGAGCGCCCGACTCCTTGGCCGGGGCGTTGGCGGGCAGGGTGATCTTTCGCGGTGTGGACCAGGTGGTGGACGTCGAGCTCGCGGCGAAGGCCAGCACGTTGCCGCCCGTGTCCTGGTAGCTACCGACGAGGACGCACGAGCCCGGGCTCGGACACGACGCTCCGTACACGGACATGCTCGCGCTCGTGCTCGCGCCGACGGGCGAACTGAGTGGTTCGGCCGCGCGCCACGCGCCGTTGACCTCGTTGTCGACGACGGCGTGCACGGTCCCGTCGCGCGTGAGGTACAGGCCGCTGGCGACACAGTTTCCTCCGCTCGCGCAGGCGAGCGTCGAGAACTGGCCCTGATAAAAACCCACGCCACCGCTGGGCAGGACCGCCTGCTCCGCGCTCTTCCACGTGGGTGGCGCCGCGAGCGCCACGCTCGACGCCAACAACCCGGCCAGCGTGCTCGCCACGGTGGTCCAGCGCAGTCTTTTCATCTCTCTCCGAACCGAACCGTCTTCGCCATTCCTCCAAGGTCAGTATAAGAAAGCGCTCCCTTGGGTATTCGTCGCCGGGAATGGCTACGGACTCGCCACTATTCGAGCGGGGATGAGCGTGTTCTCGTCGATCCAGTAGCTCGCGCACACTCGGTGGTAGCCGTCGGCGATGGCTAAGGGGATTCCGCGGGTGGCGTCGCCTCGCACCAATAAGACGGGCGAAAGTTTCTCGCCATTCTTTACTTTGTCGAGGTCGTGATGCACGTGCGCGTTGTCGCGCGTCAAGAGTTCGAGACCACTGGCGCGCAGCAGGTCCTTCGCGGCGAATGTTTCAAGCGACGCGGCACGAAGTTTCGATACCAGTGCGGTGGCGTCGGCGAGAGAAAAGATCAAACTCAAGTAGTGCTCCGCGGCGGCGTAGTCGTGGTCTTCGGGCTCGGTCTTCCAGTGTTCACTCGCCATCGCCCGCTCCTTTCAACGCCGGTTGGTTCAGCTTGTTCGGTCGCCTCGTTACGTTGGCTCTCGTTCTGACCTTCGGGCCAGAGCCGCGCCCCCGCCTCTGACGTTAGAGGCCGAGTGGCCCCGAGACGCTCTAGGCATCGAGATTGAATAGTTAAGGTCGTCGAGCCCAGTCTCGGTGAGCCAGCGTCGACCATTCACGCTCGCGGCGATGGCCGCCGTGGCCGGTCGGCGCCGTCAGAGTGGCTGCTGCACGCTGGTGACGCGGTGACGTTCTCGGTTCCTAGGAGCCAGTGACCCGCCGCCTCACTGGCACCAACTTCGTCGCCGCGACACCGAGAGCCCCGAAAGAACTTCTTAGACCTGTCTTCTGGGCGTGTACGAGGACCGCCCTAATATGGGCGCAAACACTGACGTCGTGGCTCGCGGCGTTGGAGAAGTCGGCGGGCCCGTTCAAAAGTTGCTAAAGGTGGTTCGTGACTCGATACGCCAGAATCCTTACGCTCGTGACGACCACGGTCGTCGTGGTCGCGGGCAGCTTCGTGGCGGGTATGCGAAGCGGCGCCTCGTCGTCGGGCAGTTCAGGAAGTTCCGCTACGACGAGCACGACGAGCGACGCGACCCAGCCGTTCTATCTGGTCATTGGCGCGTCCTCTTCAATAGGCACGCAGCCCACCGGCGTGCCCTCGCGCAATGCCCGTCGCACGCAAGACGGCTACGCCAATGACGTCGTGGCCCTTGAGCAAAAGGACAACGTCAACCTGCAGCTCGACCAGATTGGCTGTCCCGGCGAGACGGCCGAATCGATGCTGAACACCTCGGTGGCCGATCACTGCTACACCTTGCCCTCGACCCAATTGACCGTGGCGCTGAGTTTTCTAAAAGCCAACCAGAACCGAGCGGGTCTCGTGACGATCGACATTGGGTTTAACGACATTCGTCCGTGTCTCGGGGGACTGAGCGTGAACGAGACCTGTGTCAGCCAAGGCATTAGTTACGTGCAGAATGACCTGCCCAAGGTGCTCGCACAACTCAAAGCGGCCGCCGGTCCCCAGGTGCAGTTCGTGGGCTTTAACTACGAAGACCCATTCATCGCGCACTACCTTGAAGGACCAATGAGCGTCTCCAACGCCCAGGAGTCGTTGACCGACATGACGCGCATGAACCAGACGTTGGACGCGGTCTATGCCCACGCGGCCATTCCCGTGGCGAACATCACCGGGGCGTTCCAGAACTTGAACGCGACGCCCGTGACCATTCCCAACGTCGGCTCGATGCCCGTCAACGTCTACTACGCCTGCCTCTACACGTGGATGTGCCAGCCCAAACCCTTTGGCCCGGACGACCACCCTAACAATGCCGGCTACATGGTGATCGCGGAGTCCATCGTCAAGGTGTTGGCGGGTTCGTGGAAGATCGCGGCCGTCAAGTAGTCAGCCGCCCCGCGAAGCGCCGCGTTGGCGCCACGAGATGAGCGGCAGCGCGGCGAGGCCGGCGAGCAGGACCAGTTGGAGCGCGATGGACCAGGGATTGGCGAAGAAACTGTCGAAGACTCCGCCGAGCTGACGTTGGACCGTCGTGGCGGTGGCGATGTAGAGCGAGTACGTGACGACGCGGCCGAGTATGAACGCGCCGACGAGTGGCGCCAGCGGCAGTTCGAGAAGTCCGGCCGCGCAGAAAAGCTGCGCCGAAGGCAGCGGCGACAAAACAAACAGTCCAAACAGGACGCGCAGCCGCGTCTTTTTAGCGCTCAGGCGCTCCTCGGCAAACTGGAGATTGTCCAAATACCGTTGGGGGAAATAGCGGCGAAGCTTTCGTATTGCGGTGGCGAGCGCCCAACGCCCGAGCCCGGCGGCGACGACACCCTCAGCGACGAGCGCCACGGGAACCACGTGCCAATGAATCGAGGCGAAGACCAAGAGCGCCCAGGTCGGCGGACCAAAGGCTGGCAGGAGGTTCAACGCGACGACGAGGGCAAAAATGGTGAGGTAGGCCATTGGCGCTAGGTGGAGTCCACGCGGAGCACGTGATCGATTTCTTGACGCTCCGAAGCGGCGTCGGGCGACTTCAACACGAGGGCGCCGTACGGTCCCCCGTCGAACGGTCTCGATATTTGATTGGGGTCCACGCGATTTCGAGTTACTGCCACGACGCTGTCCGGGTCGATCTCAGACCCCGATGCCGGTTCGTTTCTCATGGCGCGTCGGTCGTCGGGAAGCGTTTTGCGACGCCCGAGGTCAACGGAATCGAGTTGGGAATCTTCAAGATGCCGTCTTGGGCTCGTGCCGTCAAGCAGGTCAGCCCGACGGCCGACACGACGGCGCCCATGTGACCGATGACTCCAGATCCCACCCGATTCGCGTCACCGACGAGCCAGTCTCGCTGGTAACGCTCCTTGCTCGGGGTCTGATCGAATGTGCTCACTGGCGACCACTCTATTGAGGGGCGGTTTCGTTGACTTTTCCGAGCGTCGTGACCTCATGAGCAGGTGGCCAGTGTCCGAGCCGACGAGTGGCTTCGAACCTCATCGTCGACGCCGCCCTCGTGAGTGCTCTAGCGATAGCCCGTCACCCAATGGGGCCGATACGGCTTTTCGAGCAATGCGATCTCGTCGTCATCGAGGTGAAGTTGCGTCGCCGCGATGGCTTGTTCGAGGTGGTGGGCCTTCGTGGCGCCGACGATGGGACTCGTGATGACCGGCTTGGACAGGACCCAGGCGAGAGCGATCTGCGCTGGCGCGACATCGCGTTTCTGGGCCAAATCGAGGACGGTCTCGACCACTGGTCGGTCGCGGTCGTGGTAGAGGTTGCGCCCGAACTCGTCGAGTTCTGAGCGAGAGGTGGCCTCGTCCCAGGGCCGCGTGAGGCGACCGCGAGCCAGGGGGCTCCAGGGAATGACTCCCACGCCCTGGTCCTGGCAGAGGGGAAGCATCTCGCGCTCTTCTTCGCGGTAGAGCAGGTTGTAGTAGTTCTGCATGCTCACGAACCTCGTCCAACCGTGTTGGTCGGCGAGGTAGAGCGCTTTGGTGAACTGCCAGGCGTGCATCGACGAAGCACCGAGGTAACGAACCTTGCCGGACTTGACGATGTCGTGGAGCGCTTCGAGGGTCTCTTCGATCGGCACGCGGTAGTCCCAGCGATGAATTTGGTACAGGTCGATGTAGTCCGTGCCTAGACGGCGAAGACTGTTGTCGACCTCACTGAGGATTGCCTTTCGCGAGAGTCCCTCACCGTTGGCTCCCGGACGCATACGGCCGTTCACCTTGGTCGCGATGACGACCTCGTCGCGCGGGACCATTGAAAGCAGCGTCTCGCCGGTGATCTCTTCGCTGGAGCCCAGGGAGTAGACGTTGGCGGTGTCAAAGAAGTTGATGCCCGCGTCAAGTGCCTGGCGAAAGAAGGGGATCGCCGCCTCTCGATCGAGCGACCAGGGCTGATTTCCTCGGGCGGGCTCGCCGTAACTCATGCAGCCCAGACAGATTTTCGAGACCTGAAGTCCCGTGTCACCAAGATTTACGTAGTCCATGAAGGCACTCTAGTGAGGCCTCGGCGACGCTACGCCCGCGCGTCTCTACCTAGTCGGGGTGGGTCTCACGCAGCAGCCGCAGACGCGTGCGGTACTCGTCCTCGTTGATCTCACCGCGCGCCAGCCTCTCTTGCAAGATGGCGATAGCGCTCGAAGTACGCGCGGTCGTCGAGGCGTGGGGATGATGCAGGTGCTCTCGGTACCGCAGCACGGCGATGAGCGCGGCGATCAGAGCGATGAAGAAGACCACCATGAGGAAGCCCATGAATGGCCACCAGGTGCCGGCGTTCATCTGGTTGTCCCAGTAGTAACCCACGAGTACCTCCCTGCGGCGCGTAGCCGCGCCTTACTTCCAACCTAGTGTGCTGTCAGCTTGAAGCACTAATGTTTTCGTTGACGGCCGAACAGTAGGAGGCCAGACGCTCGAGAATCTGGTCCGCGCTCTTGTGCCAGACGA
>Ga0307373_10000378_pt1 | contig 84875 bp, 64 predicted proteins | sample OX2MG_FD_202534 | JGI IMG/M metagenome (GOLD analysis project Ga0307373, IMG submission 202534) | Soil microbial communities from Risofladan, Vaasa, Finland - OX-2 | ecosystem: Environmental > Terrestrial > Soil > Coastal area > Acid sulfate soil | place: Finland: Risofladan, Vaasa | collected...
GTCTCCCGCCGCAAAACACACTCAGGCTTTCCATATACTTCATCGGGGAGGATACAACATCGGGAAGAAGTTGTTCAGAGCAGAATATAACTATCTAAATTTCATAGCACTTGCAGGCCTGAACAAAGTCACCCTGGGTATCAATCGCCGGCGTATTGACAAATGGGTGCGGCTGGAGGAGTTCCCGGAGCGAGGCCGCATGCAGCCTCGTCCTGGGATCGTGGAATACCCGCGCGAACGATGGGAACAAGGCTGCCACCATGGGCACGAGCTATTGGCGGAAATCCAGCAACGGGGCTACGTCGGCTGTTATTCCAGGCTTTCTGAGTTGCTCTCGCCGTGTTGCCAGCCGAAGCCCGAATCGAAAGCAGTGAATCCCCTCCATCACCGGCACCACAAGACGATGCAACGAGCCACCCGCCAACGCGCCAGATTTCACCGCAAGTCGCAGCGGTACTGCTGAGCAAGCCCCGTCCGGAATTGACCGCCCGGCAAGCGGAGATCGTCGACATGCTGAAGTAACAGTGTCCGGGTTTTGCGGTAATGCGGAAGCTGTCATTCGGGTTTCGCAGCATCCTGTGTAGATGTAAAGTGACAACCCTGCATCACTGGTTGGAGGAAGCGAGAAGGACAGGAATCCACGCGATGGAGCGCTTTGTCCGAACCGTAACGCTGGACCTCAGCGCGGTGGAATGGGCCGTGACGGAGAGGTGGAGCAATGGCCCGGTGGAAGGGCAGATCAATCGCCTGAAGGCGTTGAAACGGCAGATGGATGGTCGAGCTGGCGTGGAACTACTTCGTGCCCGCGTGTAGCCACTGCCAGTCCTAGAGATCAGATGACTACCTGCAACGAAAGTGAGGAAGAACCGATTAAAGGGATATGAAGATGTAGTTAAAAGACGGAGAAGTATTCAAAATAGGAAGGCGCAAATCGGCGAATTTCGTACATCGCGACACCAGGCAAGGATGGTAGGTGAAGGGAGCTTTTTAGAGACGCAGGGGCCAGAGGACCTGTAGAACCGGAGTCAGCGGGGACAACGGCCCCAGCTTCGGGATCGATCAGATCGCCGCTCGCCAGCCAATCAGCGAAGCGCGCGAGCATTGGGCGAAGAAAGGAGCGAGCGGGTTGGGAGGGGTCCAGATCCCGGGCCCAGCGGCGGAGCGTGGAGGGATCGGGGACGCGATCTGGGTCTTTGAGCGTGGGCGTCGACTCTTCCCAGGAGCGGTGCTCCTCAAAGCGCCGCCGCAATGCCTGACAGCGAGCCAGCTGGCTGTAGTGGGTGTAAGGGAGCGAAAGCGGTGGCAGGAAGGTGAAGGTCTTCCCGCAGCCGGGGCACCGACCGCGACGGATCCCGATCCAATCGTGATGCTCATCGTGCGCCTGCTTGCGGCGGCATCCATGGCCAATGATCGAATCGCGTTCACACTCGGGACATCGGCGCAGGACGACCTTGTCGCAGCCTTCGGCCCAATCGGTTTCGAGCTTGTCCTGCGGGGCAGAAAGTGGGATAAAGAGAATCGTAGCTCATCGGGGCTCTGCCTGGGCATCGACCTGCCAAGATCTAAGCCGGAAGCGGAGCCCCTCCTCCTGAAGAGAAAATCCCAACCGGAAGAGAATAACGCCTCTCGGCTAAGGATTTTAGTAGTGCGGCTCAGAGGATTGGCTGGTTAACGACAAATTTAACCACTAATGCAAAGCGGAGATGAAACTCTGCTGGCCAGGGTTTGATAGGCGGCCAGATTATCCTGGGCCAGGAGTTCTTCCAGCCACATCACCTTATAAGGCTCCAGCGCGTGGGCAATCTTGATGGCGCAAGGCAGATTCCAGAAGCCATGAAACTCCACGGCAATTTCCATTTCGTCCTGGAGTGCCTCGCGAATTTTCCGGACAGGTGCCAAACCTTCTTCGAGTTCGGAAAAGGAGATGGTCTGCCCGTGATTTCTTCGTGCGATTCCATCGAAGGGCCAAATCTTCAGGGCTCGAATCCCACTTGCATAAAGATCGCGGGCCAACTCAACCGGCTGGGTATTGAAATCGAAAGCGTCATCATAACAGGTATTATAAATGCGCACCGTGTCCCAGCATTTTCCGCCAAGCAGCCGGTAAACGGGAAGGTTCGCAGACTTCCCCAAGAGATCCCACAGCGCCACGTCCACGGCGCTGATGGCCCGGATTTCTGCCCCCGCCCAACCGCGATATTGAACGGCCAGGAACAATTCATGCCAGATTGACTCGATATCGCGAGGGTCGCGCCCCAAAAGTTTTGGGGCAAGGTCGTTCAAAATCACGGCTTTTTCGGAGGGACTGGCAGGGAAAGTTTCGCCCAAGCCCACCAGTCCTTCGTCTGTATGGATCCTGACCCAGAGCCAGCCGATGGCTCCGGCGTGGACCACCGTGCCCTCCCGAAGCTCGACCGTCTCGATTCTGGTAATCTTCATAAGCAGATTCCTTGGTTCCTTAGGGAGGAGTCATGTGGCGGCTGAGCGGGCGACAGAATTCCACCGAATAGGCCAAGCGTCCACGGGCGGGCGCAAGGGAGTGCAGCCCGCCAACCTTTTGCCGGGAACAATATGCCAAGAGGTAATCCCCTTTGATCTTGCAAATGACAGAAAAGGAATATACGTTAACGGACACGGCATGGCAAGTTTTATTCTTGCCATGGGGGATTACGACTCGAAGCTGTTTTTGGACCGGCGGAATGTTGGGTGGGTTAGAATATCCCGGTATAAGGATTCCAATGGCCTGGATTATTGACGAAGTTTTACTCGATGACCGTCAGGGCACAGTTAAAATGCGCCTGACCGTCCCCTACCGGAAGTTCGTGAATAATCCGGCTTAGGGCCAATACTGTTCGGATAAGGGGATATCTCGTAGGGGCGATCCTCGTGGTCGCCCACGGGCGGGCACCAGGCCCGCCCCACCAGCGCGTGGGAATCAGGCTCCAATGGGATAGTTGGCTAAGTACCACCTTTCGCAATTACGGTGACGTATTCTTGCAACGGCTTTGAACACCCCCTCACCCCCAGCCCCTCTCCCCGCTTGCGGGGAGAGGGTGGCGCGTCGCGCCGGGTGAGGGGGTGCGAGAAGACGTGAGCGAATTTACGAAACGCTGCACTAAGTGAACAGTATTGGGGTTAGGGTGGTGGGCCCGGCACATTTCAGATAACGCTCTCCACGAACGCACCTTTTGGAGGGAAAGAAATGTAGAAGGGAGCGGAAGAGCTTGAACCAAGTTCGGCGCCGCTTAGTTCCGCTAGATCGTGAAAGCCATGGCCATGTCAAAAATCAGAATCCGCGAAATTTCCAAGCTGTCGAATGTCTCAATCGGAACGGTTGACCGCGCCTTGCATGGCCGCAGGGGAATCAGCGAGGAGACAAGAAGGAGTGTCCTGAAGATTGCCGAGGAACTCGGATACACGCCGAACCTGGCGGCGCGCGCCTTGTCTGTGGGCGGAGCAATGGTCCGCATTGGAGTTTGTATTCCACGCCAAATTCACTTTTTTTATGATCAGCTCCGGGCCGGAATTCTGGACGAAGCGGTACGATTCGGCGCCTTGGGTGTTGAAGTTCTATACCATCCGGTGGAGCGGTTAGGCGAAGGCGAGGAATCTGCTATCGAGCAATTGCTCAGGGATAACATCCAGGGGCTGATCATCACTCCGGGCGATCCGCACCGCCTTTCACCACTCATTGAAGAGGCTGAAGGGAAGGATATCCGTGTGATTTGTGTAGCTTCGGATGCTCCGGAAGCAGTCCGGTCTTCCGTGGTTTGCGTGGACCCTGCGGTTAGCGGTAGCCTGGCCGCAGAGCTGATGGGCCGCTTTACCCCGGGCAAGTCGCGCGTTGCGGTGGTCACCGGCATGATGGCCACTGAAGACCATCGAACCAAAGCCTTGGTCTTCTCCCAGCAGTTTCCCAACTTTTGTTCAGGTGGCAAGGTGGTGAGGGTTCTGGAGGGACACGAGGACGAAGACGAAACATTTCAGAAGTGCTTTGAGCTTCTGGACGATATCAAGGGTTTGCGCGGCCTCTATGTGACAACCGCCAATTGCCTCCCGGTTTGCCGGGCGATTGGCGCGCGTGGGCTCAGTGGAAAGATTATTTTGATCGCCACCGACCTCTTTAAGGAGATGGTTCCCTACTTCAAAAAGGGAACGATTGCCGCATCCATCTACCAACGGCCGCATATGCAAGGTCAAACAGCAGTCCGGCTCCTGGTGGACCACATACTCCGCAGCCGTGCCATCCCCCAGACCTACTACCTCAATCCGGCGATTGTCATGCGGTCGAATCTCCACCTGTTTCCCGAAGCCCGCCGCTCCGAGGGCACAGACCGGTAGTTGTTCCACTGTGAAACTGCACTTGTGGGAAGAATCCCTAGCTTCGATCCGGCGCCGGCTGGCCCGCATCCGTCCGTTGAAGCACCCTTAAAACGGGTCCGAAAAATTAAATTACTGAATGTGATAAAAAATGCTTGACAAGAAGTCGCGCCTGTGTGAGAGTCCGTTATCGATAACGTATTTTGCAGCGTGACTTTGGTGGAAATCTGGACTACCAGCCGGAGCGGTGAGGGTGTAGTTATCCAACCCTTTGATTTATTGATTGTCACGAGGGCCGACTGGTGAATTCGGTTGTAAGGTTGAAGAGGGAACGGAGTCGATGTGACTTGAAATCTTGTGATTGTATCCTTTGGTCAGATGGGTAATCATCATGGAGGCATCATGCGAAAAGCAGTCGGATTTCTTGTTCTTATACTCCTATTCTGGCCAGCACTGGGTTGGAGCCAGCAAGTTTCTGGAAGTATCACAGGTTATGTGACCGACCCCGGGGGCGCGACCATCCCCGGAGCCACGGCGACTGTTACCGACGTATTAACTGCCGTCGTCACCCAGCGCACCACCTCGACTTCCGGCTTGTACCTGTTCACAAATCTCATTCCAGGAACTTACACGGTCGCTGTGATTGCAAAAGGATTTCAGAAATTCGTCCGGGAAAATGTCGTCCTGAATGTGGATTCAAGTGTCACTGTGGACGCCCACATGCAGCTCGGAGCGGTAACCCAAACAGTGACGGTCTCGGGCGCTCCGCCTCTTCTCAACATGCAAAAGTCCGATGTGAGTGGCACGCTGCCCGCAAGGTCCGTGGAAAGTTTGCCGACCGTTGGCCGCAATGCCAGCACATTAGTGGTGGTCATGCCAGGCGTGGTAATCAACGGTTATCAGCAAGGAGTGTCTGAGAATCCAAGTAACGGTTTCACCGCGACAGCCAACGGGATGTTCTGGGGGCTGAACAACTACCAAATCGATGGTATAACGGACACTCAAGATGGTTTAAGCGGCTATCAGATACTGGTTCCTCCCGAGGACGGAATCCAGGAAATGAAGGTGACCACTGCAGACTACGACGCGGAGTTAGGACAAGTCGCAGGCATGGTGGTCCAATACTCCACCAAGAGCGGGACGAATGATTTACACGGGAGTCTTTTCGAGTTTAACCAGAATAGCGATACATTTGCAGCCAATCCCTATACTGAGAAAATCCCAGGGACGGGGCCCAAAGGTTTGGGGACAGGGCCTTCGCCATACAACTTCAATACATTTGGCGGCAGCCTCGGGGGACCTATCAAAAAGGACAAAGCCTTTTTCTTTGTTGATTACGAAGGAAACCGCACAGCACAGAGCACGGCCTTGCTCACGACCGTTCCCGTCACCCCGTTCCAGAATGGCAATTTGACTGCCGCCTTGGGACCCAAGCTATGTTATAACCCAGCTAGCCCAAGCTCGAATGGGGTATGCGGAGGAACCCTTACAGCACCGCTTATGGTTCCAACTACGGAGGGAGAAACAATTCAGGCGCAGCAGAACATGATTTTCGACCCTTTGACCGGAACCCCTGCTGGAACGGGAAGAGAAGCCTTTACCAAGGGTGGCGTCCCGAACATGATTCCGGCAAGCATGGTTAATCCAGTTTCGGCAAATCTCTTAAATCTTTTGAATCAGAACTTAAAGGGCGGTGTTCTGAACCAGGCCCTGACTAACGAAAATTTCTCAGGCGTCGTGCCCGGAGCTTTTAATACCTATCAAGTGGACACTCGTATCGATGTGAACGTCTCGGATAAGGACCGGCTCTTTGGGCGTTACACCTATTTCAACGGGCTATTATCGGATCCGGCCATTTTTGGATTAGCCGGAGGCCCGTCAGCAATAGGAAGCAATGGCGAAGTAGGGCATTACGCCGATCAGTTGGGTGCATTGAATTTTACCCACACCTTCAGCCCAACGCTCCTGGCAGAATTCAGGTTCGGCATCACCCGGTTTGCTCTTACCGGGTATCAGACCGACGTTGGACACATGACCAACAATCAGGTTGGAATTCTCGGAATCAATACGAGCAGTTCGCTGACGCAAGGGCTTGCCGGAATTAATGTCAGTGGCCCGGTCGGAGGTTTCACTATGGGGGATCCCTCAGGCCAAGGCTTACCCCGGCTTAATTACGACACCCAGTTCGAGTGGGACAGCAACTGGAGCAAAATGGCCGGCCCACACCAATTGCGCTGGGGCATTGACGTGATCCGTGAACGTCAGAATTTCCTGACCGTCAACGAAAGCTCACGAGGCAACTTTGGGTTCAACCAATTGATTACGAGTGATGCCAGCATATCGGGAACTGGTTTAGGTGTGGGCACGTTCCTTTTGGGAATGCCGTCAGAGTTTGACCGGGCCGTCTTCAGCCAATTACCTGCCGAACGGGATACGCGATTCGCTCCTTATTTCCAGGACAATTTCCACGTGAATCCCAAGCTGACTTTGAATCTGGGCCTGCGCTATGACTACATTGGTCCTTCTACTCCTGCCTTCGCTGGAGGGGGTGTCAACTTTAACCCAAAGACAGGCGACTTGTTGCTATCGGGTCTAGGACAAGTATCGAGGACCGCTGATATTAATTCCAACTGGACCAACTTTGAGCCGCGTGTTGGTTTTGCTTATCGGGTCCTGTCTAATACTGTGTTGAGAGGTGGATTCGGGCGGAGCTATTTCACTTCCCAATATGGAGGCGGGACTTTTGGCACGCTCTGTTGCAGCTACCCGGTACAAACCCGCCAGGACCTGAATCAGGTAAACAGTTTCTTTCCCATCGTCTTTCCTGGTCAGACAACGGGCTATACATTCAATCCGAACCAGGCTCTTCCTCCCGCACCTCTGCCAGTGCTTCCCAGTTCGGGTCTCCTGCCGCTGCCGCAAGGCTTGGGTGCATTTGCCATCCCGTTCAACAATCCGACGGCTTATGTTGATTCCTGGAATTTTACCTTGCAGCACCAAGTGAATCCCAACCTTGTTTTCTCGGCAGGCTATGTCGGAAATGCGGGCCGGAACATTTATAATTCGTGGAACCTGAACGCTGCAGTTCCCGGGCCCGGGCTGGTAAACCCTCGCCGGCCTCTGAATCCACTCGGAATCGACACCTCCATCGGTGAGCGATGCAACTGCGAGAATTCCAACTATAATTCTCTTCAAGTTGTGGTGGACAAGCGCTTAACGAGTGGATATTCGATTCACTCAGCCTTTACATGGTCCAAGGCCTTGTCCCTCCCGTACGGTGGCTTCTCAGGCGGTCCCATGGATCCCTATAATCTTAATGCATCCTATGCTCCCACTGACAACAATCGAGAGTTTGTCTGGACTCTGGCTCACGAGTGGAACCTGCCTTACGGAAAGGGTCAGCAATGGGGTTCAGGCGCTCCCATCTGGAAGCAGGCGCTGCTCGGTGGCTGGGTCTTCAATGGCATCACTTCACTGGAGAGCGGGCTTCCCGTTTTCATCGGCTGGAGTGACACGAGTTCGCTGAACAATGGCGGCGACTTTGGCCAGCGTCCCAATTTGGTTGGTAACCCATTGAGCAGTATTCCCAGCGGCCGCTGGTACAACCCGGCAGCCTTCGCCAACCCTGCCCTATATCAGTTTGGCAACTACGATAGCGGCGGCATCATCGGACCTCCCTGGTATTCGGCCGATTGGGCGCTCTGGAAGCAATTTGGGTTCAAGACGCCGCTTTCGGAAGACACAACTCTTCAAGTCCGTTTTGAGTCATTTAACTTGTTTAACTACACGAACAAGGCTAACCCCGATGGAACTGCAAACGACTCCACTGCCGGCCAGATCTTTAACACTTTTTCGCCGATGCGCCAGTTCCAGTTCGGACTGCGGCTCGTGTGGTGAAACAAATTAAAGTCGAAGGTGGAATGGGTTTTCTCAATTTTCACTGATGCTTTGCATTCTTCTCCCAGAGTCAAGGATGGTACCCAAGATATCCCGCCCAGAGAATTCGAAGAAGTTCCTACCGAACGTTACGCCGGGCATGTTACGGTCAACCTCACTCATCGGGGATAGTGGACCATGAGGAGCGGAATATGCCGAAGTTAACGCGCCGGGGCTTCATGAAGATAGCTGGATCTGCTGCCACGGCAGCTTATGGCCGAGAGGACCCGAAGGAGCATGTAACGCCACTCAGCCACAATGCGTCATCCGAAGAACCATTGGCTGCCGCAACGGAGGGTACGGGCAAAATCGCAGAGACAGTGTCATCCCAGGAAATCTACGGGCTGTTGGGTTTTGCTGCCATGAACGGTGAAGATCCACTCAAACTGTGGCAGCGTTTGCGGACGACGCAGATTTGGAGGGTCGGCCCTCTCTCGCCCGATTCGTGGTCCGGCTGTGTGTTTGTTGCCGACGATGCTGACATCTTCGCTTTTCGGACGCTGAGTCTCCCTAATGCCTGGATGAGCGGTTACGTGAAGGGTAATCGCGCAGAATATTGCGCGAACCACTTTGATGACTGGTGGAAAGGATGGGCAGGAGTTGAAGAGCCAGGCGCGCCTGGCAAACTGGGATGGTGGAAGCAAGTTGGGCCCAAAGCTCCAGATAACTCCTATGCCCACTTGACCTGGCAAATGCCTGAGGGCGGGCCTGAGGTAACATACGAGTGGGCCCAGACCGATAAGAACGAAGTGGTCGGTCGGATTACACATTCCCAGACTGCCAACTTGGTTCTGCAGGCCTCCATACCCTGGGACGCTGCGCCGCCCCAGTTTTCAGTGCTCTATTCCGAAGGCACGGGACGCCGTTTCCTGCGCGGCCGTTCGTGGGTCCCGGGAACACGCGACGGCATGCGGTGGGTGCTGGCCTTGAGCCAGGCCCCCGATGAGGTTGACGGGACTGGTGCGGTGCGATGGCATGGATACTTCAACACTCTTGAAAGGCTGTATTTTTGTGGCCGGCAGGGGCAGAGCTACGAGCCGCTTGAAAAGGCCACGAGCGCTTGGTTGGAGACTGGCCGAATCGACCAATTGTTGGAGAAGAACCGCGAACGTTATCTGAAGTCGAGGCCCAAAGGCACCGGCTGGTTGGCCGACGCGCCCGCAGCGATCAATGACAATCTCGAATGGTGTGAGGTCTATTCGCCGTCGCGCCGAAGATCCTATATCACCGTGAGCCGGAAATGGGCCCAGTCCAACAACTCGGCTCCGGATTTTTGTTGGGATAGTTTCTTTAACGGCTTGCTGGGTTGCCAGGAAGACGGGAAGAAGTCCTACGACATGATTCGCGATATTACGTCCTGGCAAAACGATCAGGGAATGTTCTGCCAGTATGGCCAGTGGGTGACCCACCCGGACCGGTGGATATTTCCCGTGGCTTGGGGACACTCGCAATACCCTATCGGGAGCCTTTTGGTGTCTAAAATCTATCTTCGGCGTCCCGACAAAGCTTTCCTTGAGGATATCTACCCGCGCTTGCTGAAGAACCAGCGTTGGTGGTTTGCAGACCGAGGCGACGGACAACCTTGGCGCGATGGAAACAAGAACGGCCTATTGGAATTAGGCTCGAATTACCCGGAGGAGATTCCATACCAGGATCGGGAGCAGACCGCCTATTTTGAGTCCAATGACGACAGTCCTCAGTGGTGGCATGTAGCTCACTACAACAATAAGACACAAACCCTCGAGCAGGACACGGTTGAGCGCAACTGCCTGTACGCCCTGGATTGCTGGATTCTGGCATGGATGGCCCGGCAGTTGGGCAGACCTCATGAGGCCGAGGTTCTCACCGCTGAGCATCGACGCATCGTGGAGACCATTAACCGCCTCCTCTGGGATTCCTCCCGCGGCTGCTACTATAATCGCCACTGGGAGAATTTCCAGGGAGATCCCTTCTTTCCGCAGATGGGTCCAGACATCTTCTTCTCTCTGCTTGGGAAAGTTGCTACGCGCGAGCAGTCTGAATCCTTGCGGAAGATCTTTCATGATCCGAAAAAATTCGCGGGTGAGTGGATCCTGCCAACTATCAGCCGCGACGATCCCCTATTTTCCCATCAAGACTACTGGCGTGGCAAGGTTTGGCCACCGCACAACTGGCTGATTTATCAGGGATTTAAACTCTACAACTGGGATCACGAGGCAAGACTGCTCGCCGAGTCTAGCGCCAAGATGTTCCTCAAGGCGTGGCGTGAAAAAGGCGAGTGCCATGAGAATTTCAGCTCCATCACCGGAGAAGGCACAGGACAAAGCGATCCACACTATACTTGGGGCGCCCTGATGGCTTTGATCGCCATCGAAGAACTCATTGATATCAACCCCTGGCAGGGATTGCGCTTTGGCAACCTCGAATCTGTGACACCGGCCGCCATCGAACGCTATTTTGTCAGCGGATCACTCTACGACGTCTCACTGTCCTCCGACGGACTCGAGGTCAAGAAAGACGGACACTTACTGTTCGCCGCGAGCGCGCCGGTTGAGATTCGACGCGTGGAGTTCATGGGAGATCAACTGAAGTATGAGATTCGTGCAAGAGTGCCCGTAAAGCTGCGCGTCGGCAACAATCCACCAAGAGAGTTTCCTGCTGGCCTGAGTAGGAGTTAGTTAGGTTTTCCTGATCGTCTGAGAGATTCGGGAATACTTGCAACGTAAGGCCGCTTCGCCTGCAATGTCGCCCCTGATTTGGAGTGGAGGTACAAATTATCAAGGTGGACGATGCGAAGGGGAAGATGCTGAAGTTAACGCTTATTGGGGTTATCCCCGAATGAGCAACTCACCCCCCAGGCCCGGCAGGCGGGCGAGTTCCCCCGCGCCTTCTCACTATTACTATGCCAGAGCAGATGCTTCACGCTATTCAGTGGCTGGGCCACCTTTTCACCAATGCGACAGTTCCAGTTCGGACTCCGGCTCGTGTGGTGAAGCGAATTGAAGTGGAGGGCAGCATGGGTTCTCCCGAAGTTATGGGTAAGACCAAGAAATCCCGCCGGGCCAATCGGAAAAGGTTCTTACCGAACGTCATTCCGGGACATGTTCCAGACGATCTCATCAAGGAAAATACACCATGAACCGTATCAGCCGCGGGTGCATGCTCTTTTTGCTTCTGATGGTTCCGAGCGGCCTCGTGTGGTGCGTTGCATCCGGGTTGCTTAAGGCGAGGGCGACCGAACACGAGGTTCTGGGCCAGTATTTTCTGAAGAAGAAATACACTCCTAATCCACTCCCGCAATTCGAAAAACTGAGGAGTGTCTTGCCATCACCGATCGATGATTCCCATCCCCTATGGGTACAGGCCTATTGGAAGACATGGGAGTTGGGATTTCAACATTTTCGGGCCCCGGCACCGGGGAGCGGTTTCGTCTCACAATTCATTGATCCCGCATTCAATCAAAATACCTTCCTCTGGGATACCTGCTTCATGACCATGTTCTGCAATTACGCTTATCCCTTTGTTCCCGGGATATCATCGCTCGACAACTTCTATGCAAAGCAGCACGCGGATGGCGAAATTTGTCGGGAGATCACGCGAGCCACGGGGAAAGATTTTGCTACATGGGTCAATCGTGAGGACCGTCCGCTTTTCAGCCGCTGGGGATGGCCATTCAGGTTACTGGAAGACATGCCTATGCGAGCGATGCCGGTGCGCTATATGGGGCGGCCCGCGCCTATTCCCGATCCCGAGCTTACCTTGGACGCTCTCGATCACCCCATCGCGGCCTGGGCGGAGCTCGAGCACTACAAAATCACTGGAGATCGGGCGCGCTTGGCAGAAGTTTGGGAACCCTTGGTGCACTACTATGCAGGTCTTCGTAAATACCTTCGCCAGGGAAACGGCCTGTACGTCACGGACTGGGCTTCCATGGACAATTCGCCTCGCAATTTTTACTTGCGGAACGGCGGGACGGGGATCGATATCTCTGCGGAGATGGTTTTATTTGCGCGGCAACTTTCGATGATAGCCAGGATTCTCGGCAAGGAGAGTGAGGTTTCAAAATATTCGCGCCAGGCAGACGAACTGGCCCACATCATCAATGAGCGAATGTGGGACCCGAGCAGAAAGTATTACTTTGACCTTTCCTTGGACGGCAAACGCGCTCCTGTTATGACCATTGCTGCCTACTGGACGCTGCTGGCGAACGTGGCTTCGCCTTCTCAGGCTGCAGACCTGGTCGCTCAGTTGAAAAATACCCAGACGTTCGGGCGTCCAAATCTCGTTCCCACACTGGCTGCCAACCAGCCTGGGTATGACCCCGCAGGCGGCTATTGGCGCGGGTCAGTTTGGGCCCCCACGGATACCATGGTAATCCGGGGACTGGAAAACTGCGGCCATGACGATCTAGCGCGGTCCATCGCGCTCAACCATCTCAATCTGGTTGCCCGGGTTTTCAAGAAGACGGGCACAATTTGGGAGAACTATGCCCCGGATTCCCCGCAGCCCGGCAAGCCCGCCAAGCCGGATTTTGTAGGATGGAGCGGTCTCGCCCCGATCATGTATTTGCTGGAATATGGCATCGGACTGAAGCCCGATGCCCCCCATAACCGGCTTGTTTGGAATCTTGAGCCCGGCGGCCGACTCGGCTGCGAGCTTTACCGCTTTAATGGCCACGTAACTTCTCTACTTGCTGAGAAAGCTGCGCAAGGTACCGAGCGGATTTCTGTTACATCAGATGCGCCCTTCGAGCTTGTCGTTCGCTGTCGGGGTGTTGAGAAGAAATTGTCCGTAACCAAAGGGAGGCAGCAGTTTAATATCTTAGTGCCACCCACGCGGCCTGGGTCTGCGAACCCGCCGTGAGGCGATTTCCTGGGACCTCGGAAAACATCTATTTCTATCAATCACATAAGAACCCACCCATGCTTAATTAGACATGGGTGGGTTCTTTCATGCGCAACTGAGCCAGAAACAACGGCAGGGGATCGAGGCCGCCTGCCTGGACATGTGGGAACCCTGCCGGCTCAGTCTGGAGCAATGGGCGCTTGGCGGCCGCTTGGTTTACGACAAGTTCCAAATTCTGCAGCATGCCAACGCGGCCATCGATCAGGTGCGGCGGGCGGAGTTCTTTCGCCAGGGTGGGCGAAGGCGAGAGCGGGTGAAGGGGAAGCGATGGGTGCTGCTGAGTCGCTGGGTGAACCTGGACACCGGAAAGAGGACGGAATTCATCACCCTTAGGAAAGCAGCCTAAAATGCAGTCGCATACTAATTCTTGCACGGAACCCTTTGTTCTAAACCCATCTTATGATTACAAGGAGTCACAGGGACTTTCCTAGGGCAGCAGTGAGACTTCGAGGTGCAGAGATTGACAACCGTTCACTTTGGCTCTTCGCCTCGTACTGCCTGTTTGGTGATGGGTCTTTGCTGGATTTGCTGATAGAGATAGCGTATTGGGAGTTTTGATTTGCGGAGGCGCTGAAAGACAACCCATTCGCGATCGGCATCTGCCGCGCGACCGAGCCTGCGGTACGCCATTGCGAGGCGGTAATGCACAACTTCGTTATCTGGGTCAAAGCGCTCGGCCGCGAGCAAATGATCGAGTCCCTTCTGAGGCTCATTCATTGCTGTCAAGACCTTCCCTGCACCAATTTGGGCGTCCACGAATCCGGAGCGAAACTCAATAGCGCGCAAATAGTGCCGGAGCGCCCCTTGGAGATTTGAATGCAGCCAAGCGATTTCTCCTAATTCGTACTCGGAGTTAGCATCCTTGGGATTTTCGGCAAGTGCCGCGTTAAACTCTCTTGTTGCTTCGTTACGGGCTTGTTCATCAGTGGAATTGGCCAGAATCGCCTGCCCCAGTTCAAAATGAATTCCCGGTAGATGTGGATCTATTTGCAGGGCTTTTTGGTATTGCTGGATGGCGCTCGGAAAGTCATTTTGGCTCATCAAGCTTTGACCTAGGATCTCGTACATCCGGCCGGAAGTGGGGGCAACTCGGGCGAGACGGGATAGCGCGTGAGCCGCTAGATCAGAATAAGTGCGATATGCCTGATAGAGGACTTCGGGATCGTCCGGGGCGGAGTTTTCAAGGATGCGTATCACGCCGACGGCCTTATCAAGATTGCCTCTCCTGTAATAAGCCTGGATCAGGTCCGTTCCCGCCTGGTGAATTAATTTCGCCTGCTGCAAGTGCGGAAGGGATTTTTCCAAGAGTGCTTGAGCCTCATCGGCGTTGCCCAGGCGCAAATTACACATTCCCAAAAAGGCTTGTGCATTCCAAAGAGAGGGTTGAAGCGTCACTGATTTGCGGAAGTCTTGCTCGGCATCAACGTAATCGCCACGAGTATATTCGATGACGCCCAGATTTGCGTAAACTGCAGCATTCTGAGGGTCAAGACGAAGCAGCTGGCGAAATTCGGTCTCTGCCACATCGAGTTTGCTGGCCTTTAGAGCTCGTTCAGCCCGCTCATAATGGAGATTCATTTCCAGAACTTTGCCGCTCTGTGCTGAAACAGCAGCCGGAAGAAGCAGTAACAGTAGCGCGCTTATGCAATCGTGACTTCCCAAGCGCCGGTTCGTGGCCAGTGCGCATGACATATAGTTCACTGCCCCCGCTCTGCGACCTAATTATAGCACATGGCGCCCCGCTGTCCCGACGCGGACTTCCAGCCGGTAGTGTCTCAGTTTGAATTTTTGTGACATTGTTCGCCACCGTCATCCCCGCGAAGGCGGGGATCCATGCTCCGGACAACCCCTTTATCTGCACGAGTTCGGAATGCCACCGCGATATTCGGAGTGGATTCCTGCTTTCGCGGGAATGACGATGAAGGAACAAATTGAGACACTACCTTCCAGCCCCTGAGCATTGCGCGTTAGAGGGCGTTGCAGCGCAGGGCGCCCCGGGTGCGGCTCTAAATGGGAAGCAAATTTACCAAGAAGGGAGTTATTATGGTGAAGTCATCGACCCTTGAATAGCGGAGTTCATCATGGTGATAAGTGCGACACAACCTTCCTACAGCCTGTTGCTTGGGGCCCTGATATGCCTTTCTCTCGGCCAGGGGAACAGCGCGCAACAATCGGCAATCAGCGCAGCAGAGCTCTCAGAGAAGGCGCAGGGGGCGCTCGCCGCAAGGAATATGCCGGAAGCTGAGGCGGCCCTGCAGGATCTTACTCAACTGACGCCGGGCTCTGCTTCGGTGTATGCCCAGCTTGGTTTGGTATATTACATGGAAAACCGGTATGTTCGGGCTGCTCAGTCGTTTCGGCATGCCCTCAAATTGAGCCCTCGATTGGCAGATGCCGGAGCGATGCTAGGGATCTGCCTTTCTGAAGCGGGACGATATTCAGAAGCCGTTCCAATGCTCGTGCCCGCATTTCGATCTTCGCCCAGCAACCAGATGCAAAAGCTGGCAGGACTGGAGTTACTTCACGCTTACAAGAACCTGCAGCGATTTTCCGACGCCGAGGGACTGTCTCAGGAGCTCCTGCGTTCATATCCGCACGACCCGGAAATACTCTACCGTGTTTCGCGGCTCCATGCTGACGAGTCTGTACTCCTCATAATTCGCCTCATGAGGAGTGGGCCGAGCTCTATCTGGGTGCATCTTGTCTTTGCTCAGATCAACGAAGATGAGGGACATTATGAGTCGGCGATTACTCAGTACCGTCTTGCATTGCAAATGAACCCTCGCTTCCCGGGAGTGCATTTCAACCTTGGGCGCGCGCTTCTCTTAAGGTCAGACAGCACTGAGTCAAGGAGCGAGGCACTACAGCAGTTTGAGGAGGAGATGGCTATCGACCCGGAAAGCTCGCTCGCTCAATACGAGGTGGGCGAGATTTACCGTCGAAGCGGAGAATTGGATAAGGCTCGCCGCTTCTTTGAGAAGGCCGTCGAATCCAACTCCCAATTCGAAGAGGCCCAGATCGCCCTGGGGCGTACCTTAATTGGCCTGAATGAGCCCAATAAGGCGTTGCCTCACCTGCTGGCAGCAGTGCGAGTTAGCCCCAAAAACGAGGTGTCTCATTTTTTGCTTGCGCGGGACTATCAAAAGCTGGGGGATGTTACAGCCGAGAAGAAAGAAATGGCTCTGTTCCAGAGATACCAAGTGCAACCTTATGCCAATCCCAACGATCCAGGTCTGCAGTTGCCGCCCGAGTTCGGAATGCAGAAAATCACCCCCCAAATTCTGGATTCAAAGTAAGGGTCAAACCAGCTACCCGATAAAGGTACGCTGGTTCTTCCATCTGATTTTGCTTCGGGAACTGTCGTGATCCACACAAAGCATGGTCATGAGCAGCAAGGTTAGGCCACAGATGGGTTCTTGCATTGTATTTTGAAAAAGCCGGGCAGGGATATTTCTCCAAGCGTACCCTCAACAGTATGGGAGACCAAAATGAAGAAATCGGGTGGTTTTTTGACTTCTAAATATTACTTGGAGTTTGTGCTCTTCGGCTTACTCCTTGCACTTCTTGCAATGGGGTGTGAGTCGAAAGTCCAGAAAAGCGAAAAGCCCACCAATGAAGTATCCTACAGGATCTGGCCATCGGAACCGCCGCCGGACTGCCCCTTTCAGAAATCCCAGACTATCACAGGCGTCGCATTCACAAATAGACATGCGGAATACGGCCATGCCGATACTTGGTATCCCTCATGGGCGCCTAATGGGGCCATGTATTCTCCGTTCACGGACGGCACGGTTGGGGCTGTGCGATCGATGTCAGTGGGTCCCAAAGCCACTACTGGCTTTGCGGAAATCATCGGGGATGATCCGATGCATTTGGTGGTGAAGCCGCTCGGTGTTGTGGCGGCCTCGCCGGAGCCTTACGGTGGGCGCTATCCCTGTGGAACTCTCGTGTACAACGGTGTCTGGTATTATGGCACGTATGTTTTGGATGATCTCAACGGATCCTGTGGCAACTGGTGTGTTCTTGGGCCGTTTGTAGGTTTTCGTATCTCCAAGGATTATGGAAAAACATGGATCCGAACCAAGCTCACGCCGGTTCACAACCATTTTGGCGAATCAGCCAAAAAGGGAGAGAAAGTAAAGATCGGCTCGCCGCATTTTGTAGATTTTGGCAAGAACATGGAGCACTCTCCGGATGGTAAAGCTTACCTGGTGGCGCACGGGGCAACCCGGCCGAATGCGCACAACAGTTGGATTTCCGGGGATCAGATCTACTTACTGCGGGTGACACCCTCGCCAGAAAACATCAATGATGTTACAAAGTATGAATTCTTTGCCGGCTATGACCCAAACGGAACACCAAAGTGGAGTAAGCGCTTCAGTGATATTAGACCGCTCTTTGTTTGGAACGATCACGCTGGTTGCGTAACGATGACCTATGATGCACCCTTGCGAAAGTATTTGATGTGCGTCACCCACGGTTGGCCCACTATCGGTAAGTTTGACACCTACATTCTTGAATCAGATCGGATGACGGGGCCATGGAGGCTGGTTACCTACATGCGAAATTTTGGCGAGCAGGGATACTTCGTCAATATTCCTTCGAAGTTCATTAGCACTGACGGACGGACTGCGTGGCTGTGCTATGCGGCCAATTTTACAAACGGCTACTTGAAAACTCACTATGGATCGGTTCCTATGGGCGGCAGGTACGGAATGTGCCTGCACGAAATCAAAATGCTCCGCGGCGATACGCGAAGTCTCCCTGCCATCAATGCGGCAGTTCTTTTTAGTGGGAAAGATTTCGTCTTGAATTCCAGTCGCGAGACTTTGGTCGCCGGAAGATCCTTTTCTCTACACTCTGGAAACCAGCACCGGCGGAGATAGTTTCCAAACGCGATTTGGCATGCGCGAATTTCACTTTGACACGGTCACCAAGAGGGTCTTCCTGAACGGTAAGGTCTACTTCCTTCGAGGTTCCAATATCACGCTTCACCGCTTCTTTGAGGACCCCCAGTCCGGCCCATTGCCGTGGGATGAGGCCTGGCTGAGGAAGCTCCTGATTGAGATTCCGAAAGACATGCATTGGAATTCTTTCCGCTTCTGCATTGGACCTGTTCCGGATCGTTGGCTTGACATCGCGGATGATCCAGGTCTGCTGATCCAGAATGAGTTTTTCGTGTGGACAGGACGTCCCTCCTGGTTTACCGAATACAATGGCCGGCAATGGGATGTGGATGAAATGATTCACCAATACAAAGAATGGATGAGGGACAACTGGAATCATCCAAGCGTTGCCATTTGGGACGCCAATAATGAGACGCTGGATGACATCTTTGCGGAGAAGATCATCCCTGCCGTGCGATCGCGAGGTACCACCGGACTAATTTGACCCGCACGCCACCTGTAAAGCAGGCTGTCAAACAATCGGCCATAGTTTTCACCAGAACTGCAAATGTTGCAAGGGCTATTCTATGCGTACTCTTCATTGAAGCCACTATTTGTGAGCAATATAATAGAAGAGTCAGGCCAAAGTGAAAATGATGATCGCTTTCTGTAGCATCTTGCGTTGCAATAATATTCAAACATGTTGCAAACTTTTTATGATCTAGTATAAATTTGGGCTGATATCTCAAGCCTGAACTTGCAGTGATTTGTTACTTTCGGGGCGGTATCGGCGATGAGAATGAGGGATGATGCCTAACGGAAAGGAGCCATCGCGAGTGACAAGGAAGATCCGACTGAAGGAGGTGGCTGCTGATGCAGGTGTCAGCGTGGCAACCGTGTCGCGCGTCCTCAATGGGGTGGATGGCGTGAGTCCCACATTGCGGGAGCGGGTCATGAGGTATGCCGCAAAGCTTGGCGTTGACCTGCAGAGGCGGAACAGGTCAAGAATTATTGCCTTCCTGCTCTGTAACCGCCCCGTCTTGCATCCCTTTCATTCTTCAGTGCTTGTGGGTGCTGAAGCATACTGTGCGGCAAACGACTATGGTTTGCTATTTCTACCCCTCCAATATGCGGGCACCGTGCCCTGGAAGAACCTATTGATTGGACAGATTTTGCAACATCGCGAGATCATCCGGGGAGCCATCGTGGCAGGCACAAACACTCAGAACCTGCTGGATTTGCTCACCGGAAAGGGAATGCCCTTCGTTGTTCTAGGCAACAATGTGGTAGGGGACTGGCGAAAGGAAGCCTACAGTGTGGTTTACTTTGACGATGTTGAGGGCGCATACGAAATGACACGCTACTTGCTTTCCCTTGCACACTCTCACATCTGGTTCGTGGGCAATTGCAGAATGCCCTGGCACTCACGCCGCTGCGAGGGTTATCGCCGGGCGATGGCAGGTGCCAAGCTGGAATCCCTCATCAGCGAGGTCGATGCGGACAACAGCGAGGACATCGGCTATTTGGCCACCAAGACGATTTTTAGTAAGGGCGAACCGATCACTGCCATTTTCGCGGGCGATGACGCCACAGCCCGCGGAGCTTATAAAGCCATTAGAGACATAGGTTTGAGGATTCCTGAGGACGTGAGTGTTGCGGGGTTTAATGACACCCTGGAAGCCTCCGCTCTGAACCCTCCCCTGACCACGGTCCGCGTCTTTACGGATCAACTTGGTAAGCAAATGGCAGAATTGGTGGTAAATCGCATCGCCCGTCCCGATTTGGGTCCGCAAATCTTGACCTTGCCCACCCGTTTGGTAAAACGTGAGTCCTGCCTACCCAGGCCAAATATAGATGCGGTCAATGTCCAGTAGTTACCTCACATCTTCCAGACCCGGATCCTATTGCGGGACGCTCAAAAGTCTCCGGAAAAACGGCAAACGAGTTAAACCAAGCCCGTCAAAGCCGTCTTAGACAGCCTTCCATAAAATTTTTCAATGTGAATAGAAAAATTTGCTTGACAGTTGCTTTATATTGGCCTGATAGTGTGTGTGCCCTCGCAAAGGAGGCTAAAAATTATGAGCAAGCGCACGTACGTGGAATCGAAGCTCTTTACTGCACTCCTGGTAGCCAGCACCCTGCTTTGGCTTCCAGCGGCTGGCCTCGGCCAGGTCAATACGAGTTTACTGGAGGGGACGGTTACGGATCCTTCAGGCGCCGTTGTTGCCGGGGCTCAGGTTGTCCTCGTCGAGGTGCAAACCCAGACGAAGCGCCAGACGACCACCGGGTCCAGCGGTGTTTACAACTTTGTCGCCCTGCCTATCGGCAACTACACCATCACCATCACCCACTCCTCCTTTAGGACGTTCGTCCGGTCCGGCATAACGATGCTCAGCGGCGGAGTCTCCAAGCGGCTGGACGTGAGGCTGGAGCTTGGTCAGGTGAGCCAAACTGTCGAGGTGAAGGGTGCCGCCACATTGCTCGATACCCTCAACACCTCGTATAGCGACACGGAAAGCACTAAGACTCTCATAGAGTTGCCTCTAGAGATCACGGGCCTTAAGCGAGACCCAATGCAGTTCCTCACCGCACTTCCCGGCTACCAAGCCAGCGCCGGATTTTCGAACAACATTAATGGTTCAATAGGCACTTACAGTGAAGCGACGGTGGACGGCGTAAATAACGAGTTCAACAGGGGTGGCCCGGGAATGATGTTTTACGACATGTCCAGCGAGGCGATCTCGGAATACAAGGTGGTAGACGATCCAACGGCCGACATGGGCTTAACTGGAGGCGTGATCATCTCCACGGTGAGCAAGTCCGGTACAAACCAATTCCACGGCGCTGCTTACGAATACCTGCGCAACGACGCCTTCGACGCCAAGTGCTACTTCTGTACCAGCGTGCCCTTTAACCGGCAGAATGAGTACGGGTTCACGGTTGGAGGCCCGCTGATCATTCCCCATATTTACAACGGCAAAGACAAGACCTTCTTCTTCCTTAACCTTGGGTGGTCCATCTGGCACAATTCAAGTTCAGCCGGAATCTACAGTATGCCGACCGCGGCGATGAAGAACGGCGACTTCTCCGCTTTCCTCGGACCTCAAATCGGGACGGACCCCTTGGGTCGCCCGGTCTCCCAGGGTGAGATTTATAACCCCAGTACGACCCGCACGCTCCCAAATGGGGCCGTTGTTCGAGACCCATTCCCCGGCAACATCATTCCATCCAGCCTGTGGTCGCCAGTCTCAGCAAAGTTCCAGTCGTTTTATCCTGGAGTCAACGCTCCCGGGTTGGTGAACAATTACTTGGCACAAGGGGGTGTCGGCGCGACAAACGAGAGGTACCTGAGCCTCAAAATCGACCATTACCACGGCGATAAGGACCACTTCTCCGGATTTTATTGGAATGATAATCAACCTGTCATAAACCCCTTCCCGCTTCCAGCCTTCTTCGCTATCAGAACCCAGGCTACACAAGGTGGCCACATGGCTCGGCTCGACTGGACCCGTACAATTAGTCCGGAGGTGGTCAACGAGGCCACCATTGGAATCGACCGCAATGCGCAGGACTGGACCGGGAGCCCGGCATCGGCCAACGGGGCAGCGCTGATCGGTCAGCCGAACGCTTTAGGCCCGTGCACGCCAACGGTGAACATCAGTGGCTATTTTGCGACAACCCAGGGAGAGATATCATGTGACCTCATAGAAGGCAACACGAACTGGAGCTTTGTCGATAACCTCTCTTACGCCAAGGGAAAGCACCTTCTGAAGTTCGGGGGGGACTTCTACAAGTGGGATTTCAATTTTCCTCTGATCGATAACGCTTCGTTCGGTTTCGTTCCTGGCCAGACCGGCCTCCCAACCGTGCCTGCGACCGGCTTGGGTTACGCCAGCTTCCTGCTCGGTGCGGCGAATAACGGGTCCGCCTCCGCGGGGTCATATACCTCGCCGCGTGATATCGAATACGGGTTTTATTTCCAAGATGAATGGCGGGTCACCAACAAGCTTACATTAAACCTTGGCCTCCGCTACGACATCCAGCCGTTTCCGGTATTCCACAACAACAATCTGTCGCAATTCGACTCCAACCTCGCGAACCCAGGAGCCGGCGGACGCCTGGGCGCGCTGACGTTTGCCGGGTTCGGGCCGGGCCGGTTGGGCAGGAGGCAGGTCTCCCCGACGTCCTACCTTGGCCTGGGTCCCAGGGTCGGCTTCGCGTACGAAGTGCTTCCCAATACTGTCCTCCGGGGTAGCTGGGGCATGATGTATGGCCCGGTCGGTAATCAGCAAGCGGGCATGGCCCACGCGCTGTCCCAGGGCTTCTCCCCCCTCTTCAGCTCGGCATCCCTCGATGGGTTCACTCCCGCGTTCAACTGGACGAATGGCTTTCCGCTCCCATCGAATATCGCGCCTCAGTTAACGCCGACCGCCGCGAACGGGAACTCCACTGGGGGCTTCGGGCCTGATGCAGGTTTCCCCCCGAGGATCGAGGAGGTGCATTTCGGCATTCAGCGCCAGCTCGCCGGCCACGTACTGCTCGAAGCCTCTTACATTGGCCAATTTGCTCACGGGATCAGTTCCTGCTGCGCGCAGCCGCTCAACCAACTCAATTTCCAGCAGTACGGAGGGCTTGGAAACCTACTGTTCGCGGACATCAACTCTCCGGCGGCTCGTGCCGCTGGCATCCCGATCCCGTACGCGGGCTTCCAAGGGCCCGTAAGCCAGGCCCTTGTGCCTTACCCTCAATACCTCGATGTTGAAAATGAGGGCTCCGTTATCGGTGTTTCCACTTACAACGCCTTGCAAGTAAAAGCCCAGAAGGAGTTTTCCAATGGTCTCAGCTTTCTGGTCGGCTACACGTTTAGCAAAGAGATGTCCGACAATAGCAACAACACACCTGGCTTCTTTGCTAATGCTCCCCAAGACGCATACAATCACCGCGCTGAGATGGCCCTGAGCAGCGTGGACATGCCTCAGTCGCTGATTTTCAACTATACTTATGATCTGCCGGTCGGTCCGGGCAAGAGGTTTCTGAACTCGAATAATGTCCTGACCAAGTACGTCTTAGGGGGCTGGTCGATCGCCGGAATACAGACATATCAGTCGGGCACTCCGATCGGTATCAGCACCAACGCATCCTTGCCCTCGCTAACCACCGGTCTCCGCCCCGATCGGGTGAACGGCGTCCCGATCCGAACTAGTGGCGTAGGGTGCGGGTCGTACACGCCGGGCCAAGCGTATTTGAATGTGGCGGCCTTCAAGGATCCGGCTCCGTTCTCCTTTGGCAACGTCTCCCCGCTCTTGGGGGACGTGCGGACATGTGCTTTTATGAACGAAAATATCTCTGTCTTCAAGACCGTTCCGCTCTTCCGGGAGAAGGCGTCCGCGCAGGTAGGCGCGCAATTCTTTAACATCTTCAACCGTCATCCTTGGGGCGGCCCGAACAACAATATCGATGTACCGCAAAGCTATGGGACGATCACGGGGACTGGTCCGCCGCGAAGTATCCAACTTTACGTTAGGTTCACGTTTTGACGGGGAAGTCCTGATTAGCCCGGATTATTCACGAACTTCCGGTAAGGGAGCGTCAGGGCACGGTTTTAACCGTGCCGAAGAACGGTGTTTCGATCGCCTTTTGTCTCGCATCCCGAACGGTCCGTTACAACGGACCGTTCGGGATGCGAGACAAAAGAAAAAAGTCCCGGCGCTGAAACGGCACGGTTAAAACCGTGCCCTGACGGTCATCGAGCAAAACTTTGTGAATAATCCGGGTTAGCGGGGTCCATCATGGTGCGGCTGGCCGGTGCAATACGGCGAAGAGCGCTGGAAACTACAGGCGTAACCCTGCTGGCCTGCGGCTGGTTACGGTGCGCCGAACAATTGCCCAGTCGAATTGTTCCGCCCTGTTCCGGCACAACGTCCTCAATTGAGCTGCTTGACTTGTCCGCCGGTCAAGACGCCCAAACCGCCGAGCGGCACTACCAGCGGGCTCTGGAGCTCGAGGCTGCGGGCAACGTACTTCGGGCAGAGGAGGAGTTGAAGGCCGCGCATGCTGAAAGGCCAAAGGAGGACAGATACATCCGTGCGCTTACTATGTTTTACATCGAGGGGGGACGTTACGGGGAGGCGACGCAGGTCATTAGAGGGTACGTCCGGCACTGCGGAACGACGGCTCTCGGCTACGAGTTGGAAGGCGAGCTGCTGTTCAAGCAAAGGCTGTACGATGCTGCCTTGCAAGCCGTGCGTCGTTCGCTGGAGCTCTCTGACAAGAATGCGCGCATGCACGAAGTCCTTGCGTTGCTTTGCGTAATCAAGCGGCAGGATTCCGCGGCCGTGCCCGAATTGCGCCGCGCGGCCGAACTGAGCCCGAACCAACCACAGATAAGGTATTGGTACGGCAGAGTGCTGTACAGCACAGGCCGCTATTCGGAGGCGCGAGACCAGTTCTTGGCGTGCTTGAAAATCCATCCCGGCTACCCGAAGGCATCGGAGAACCTTGGGCTTTGTTATGAAGCGCTGGGGCAGAACCAGCGGTCGGCCCGCGCGTATGAGGAGGGGATCGCCCTCGAGGAAAAGTCCCCGCGACCGAGACGTGGTGAGCCCTATGCCTTCTATGGGGCCCTGCTTGCCAAGCTGGACCAACCGCAAAAGGCTCTCCCGATACTCCGCCAGGGGGTGGCTGCCTCCCCACAGTCGTTCGTAGTGAACTACGAGCTCGGCAGGGTGCTGCTGAGACTCGGGTCGTTCCAGGAGGCCGAGCGGGCTCTTCTGCAGGCGGCAAAGTTGGCTCCGGAGTTTCCCCGGACATATTACTTGCTCGGAGAACTCTGCCAAAAACAGAACCGCCCTGCGGAAGCTCAGCAATACTGGACCTTATTCAGGAAGCTGAACAAGGAGGCCCCAAACGGTGGCTTCCCCGTGACAGATCGATGAAAAGAAGAGGGTTTTATTCGTCTGGGACTGTGTTTCCCCCTTTGTCAGTTCGTGGGGCACTGGCCGCGGCGATCATCTGTTTAGGTTGCGTGATTTTTTCCCCAGGGTCCGCTGCCGGTGGAGTTCAAAGCGCCGGGGATTGGACCGCCACTCACTTCCGTTTGGCCAGGCGAGCTCAAGTGCTGGGGCATCCCCATGAAGCGGTCAGGGAATACGAACTGGTTCTTTCCCGTGATCCCGGGTTTGCCGAGGCGTATATGAACCTGGGGATCGTGTACCATCAGGAGAGAAAGTATAGGAAGGCAACGAAGGCTCTGGAGGCTGCTGCCTCGCTTAAGCCGGGCTTGCTGGGCGCGCAGGTATTCCTGGGCATCGACAGGTATATGTTGGGGGACTTCCTCGGAGCCCTCGAGCCCTTGCGGAAGGCTATGACGCTTAAACCGACTGACAGGCAGGCGGGAGTGTACCTAGCGCTGACCTACGTAGCGCTCGGGTACCCGGAGAAAGCCGCCCAGCAATTGCGCCGAACCAGCGAGTACTTCCCCGACGATGTCGAGCTCGACTACGATCTGGGCCAGGCATACCTTCAGGGAATGAAGCAGAGCTTGGCCTCTCTGCAGGAGGCCGGTGAAAAGTCGTCTTCTTGCCACTGGGCACTTGCAATCGGGGCCGAGCTGAAGCATGACACGGTTGGAGCCATTGAGGAATATCTGAAAGCACTGGCCCTGGCTCCGAACACCGCAGACCTTTACTGGAGGTTGGCCGTCACCGCGCGAAACGCCGGCATTCCCGACCTCGCGGCCGCAGCCTTAGAGAGGTACAAGGCCCTAAACCCTGAGCGCGACCCTGACAGCATCACCCTAGGGCAGACCGCTGTCGAGGCAGGTACTGATGCGGCCGTCGTTGCGGAAAACAAACGAGTCTTCCAGCGGCTGTGGGCGGCACTGCCGCCCATCGATCCCAAAGGTTCTTTTCCCGCGATCGGAGACCAATTCGCCAACCAAGCGTTGAGAATGCGGCTGGCCGAGCCTGAAGGCATCACCTTGCGGGGACCCGTGAAGTCATACTTGCGGGGTGACTATGAGGAATCTGCCCAAAGACTAATGGCGCGCCGCACGCACGGGTGGGTTTCGGCCTATCTTGCGGCCTGGGCGTACTTGGCGGCCTCAAACGAGGACGCGGCTGAGAAGGTGCTGGAGGAACGGCTTACGGCCTATTTCCGTCTACCTTCTGTGGCCCTGCTGAGGTCGGAGTTGGATAGCAGACTGGCATTGCGATACCTGAACCGGGTTCTGCAAAAACAACCCAATTCTTTTTTCGCAAAGTTGATCCAGGCAAAAACCCTCGCGGCGGCCAACCATTACCAGCAAGCGCTTACAGCGTACCAGCAAGCCCTCAAGGTTAACCCCAGTTGGATTGGAGTGCACTCCGCAATTGGGCGCCTATACGAGAGCCAGCTACACTGGGCTAAGGCCGTTCGGGAGTATAAGGCGGAGTTGGCCTTGGATCCCGACAACGCCATGGCTCTGGCGGAGCTCGGGCACGCCTCCACCGAGGTGCACGACCCCGATCAGGCAATTAGGGTGTTGACTGGATTGCTGGAACTTTATCCAAAGGACGGAAGAGCATATGCTGATCTCGGAAAGGCCTGGGTAATGGAAGGCGTGCCGGACAAAGCTATCCAGGCCTATGAACGTGCGCTGCGGCTGGATCCAAGCCAGAACAGCCTGCACTACCGCCTCTTCCAGTTGTACAAGCAGATGGGCCGGACAGCCCAGGCGCAAAGTCACCTCGCCGCCTTCAAGGCAGGCGAGGCTAGCAAAACGGAGAGGAACCGCAAAGCCGCGCGGAGCTTGATGTGAAGCTCGGGTTTTCACTGCCGTGACCTCGCCCGGGTCTGCAGGCTGTTACGTTGCACAGCCTCCCCGGTCGGTCAAAAATGAAGGAACGCTTCAGTGAGATGGCAAAACATGCCATGCGCCCGCTGACACGAACCATTCCGCCAAGTGACGCTGCTTGAATCCTGGGCAGCGTTACGCAATCAAGTAATGAACTCGTTCGCAGACTGGTCCAGCCAACTCGTCATCAGGAAACAGTCAAACTCTCGGAGGTTAAAGTGTCCCTTACCCGCCATGTTGAAATAAAACCGAAATTCCTTCTAATTGTTTTCATGCTTCTCGGATTCTCAGTCGCTCGGGGCCAGAGCGACCCGGAGCGCGTCGCCCAGATATTGGGTAGTGAAATCTTACCACCGGCCGTTGCAAAATTTCAGATACGACAGTATCTGATCAATCGGATTGCTCCTCCTCCCAAAGTCCCGCCGGATGCCAAGGAGTGGACATCTGAGGCGGCGCGATTGCGCCATCATTTGCTGGACGACGTAGTGTTTCACGGATGGCCGAAGGAGTGGGTGAATTCTCCGCCCAAGTTCGAAGACGCGGGCATTGTCGAGACGGGGGACGGGTACCGAATCCACAAGCTGCGTTATGAGGTCGTCCCAGGCTTCGAAGCCGCAGCACTTCTCTACGAGCCCCAGAATGTCACGGGTAAGGTTCCTGCCATTCTAAATTTGAACGGACATGATCCGTTGGGAAAGGCAGTAGAGTACAAGCAGAAGCGCTGCATTTACTTTGCCAAGCATGGAATTCTGGCTCTTAACCTCGAATGGCCCGGATTTGGGCAACTTAGCCAAAAAGGAAATTCGCACTGGTTTGGCGCGCACTTGGACTTGGTGGGCGCAAACGAGCTGGGTTTCTTTTATCTGGAGATGCGACGCGGCCTGGACTATCTATACGACAACCCGGACGTCGATCGGAAACGGATCGGCGTCACCGGCCTCTCCGGAGGTGGATGGCAAACCATCGTATTAAGTTCTCTCGATGAAAGGGTCAGGGTCGCCGTACCTGTGGCCGGCTTCTCCTCCGCCCGTTCAAGGCTTGCGGCAAACCATCACGGGGACATGGGGGATATTGAGCAATGGGGCACAGATTTCCTCGAAGGCACAGATTACACAGACTTAGCAGCCATGATGGCCCCGCGGCCGACCTTATTGGTCTATAACGCTGAGGATAATTGCTGTTTTAGGGCGGAACTTGTAAAACCGTCAGTCTATGAAGCCATTCGTCCATTCTTCAAGTTGTATGGGAAAGAAGGAGCTTTGGGGTGGCACGAAAACATGGACCCCTCAACGCATAATTACCAGCTCGATAACAGGCTCGCAGCTTACCGATTTTTCGGCAAGCACTTCGGCATCTCCCTTCCTGACAACGAGGATCACATCGCATCAGAGATTAAGAGCTATAACGATTTGTTGGTTGATCTACCGAAGGACAACTTAACGATGCTGGCTTTGGCGCAGAAGTTGGGCAAGGAAATCACTCGTGAGCCGATCCCCCCGGAAGCGTCCGCGAGAACAGCATGGGCCGCTTCGCAGCGCACAAAACTGAGGCAAGTGGTCCGCTACGCACCAGTCCGGATCGAGCACTCGTGGGGAGTGGCCACAACAAAGGATAAGGGGCTGCAATCGATATCCTATCTCTTTCAGATGAGCAACGGACTGAGCGGCAGTGCTGTCTGGATGAGAGCCATCCGCCAGAGTGCCGACACTGCTCCGGTGACGATCGTGCTGGACGACAAGGGCAAGGAGGCGGCATCGCAAGTAGTCTCAGACCGGGTGAACCGAGGTGAACAGGTTCTTGCGGTGGACCTGATGTTTTACGGAGCCGCCTGGAAAAAGGCCTATCCCTTTCTGTTTGCGCAGATCTTGGATGGAATTGGGGACCGGCCCGTCGGAATGGAAGCCGCGCAGTTGATCAGCATTGCGAATTGGGCCAGGACTCACTCCGGCGTTTCGAAGGTACGACTCGAGGCTGATGGTATCCGCACCCAGGAAGTTGCATTGGTAGCCGCCTCAATTGAGCCGGAATTGTTCTCGACAATTGTTATCCGTGACGGCATGCACAGCTTGAGTTACGTTTTGGATCTGCCGGTCCCATTTTACCGGGCTCCTGAGCTGTTTTGTCCGGACTTTTATAAGGACTTCGATATCGATCAGCTCGAGTCCCTGGCTGCTCCGACGGAAGTATTAGTGAAGAGCCATGTTGAAATTGCAAGTAAGTAATAGATAACAGACCGGCAACGGGGTTCAGTGCGATGAACATTAACTTACCAACCACGGAGCGACAGATGAGGATCATTGGAGAAGGACGAAGGACCTGTATTGCACTTGTGATTTGCCTGGCGGCTGGAGCGGCACAAGCGATTGCTGGAGCAGGCCCACAAACGGCAGTTTTGGTTGCTGCGACAAACGCGGCACCGCCCATCAAGTTCGGTATTGAGCAACTCCGGCACGCACTCGAGGAGAAGCAATTGCAGGTTCATATAGCATCGCGTCCGGCGACCGAGGGCATTCAGATCCTTGTGAGGGCAGAGACCCATCCGGCCCTTGCTGGAGCAGAGCGAACTAGCCAGCGGGTTCCCCAGTTGCCTGAGTCCTATGCCATATCCGTGGTTTCGGAAAAGAGGATTTTGGTTGAGGGAAGTGATGCTACCGGTGCGATGTACGGAGCACTCGATCTCGCCGAGCAGATTTCCTCGGCGACTGGAGACAACTTCGTTAGCCAATTAAAGTCCTTTGTGAAATCACCTTATTTGAAGATTCGCGGAATCAATATGTTTTTTATGACCCAGGATATCGACAATCCTGCCAGTGCTTTTTGGTCCGACGAGTATTGGAAAGACTTTACCGAAATGATGGCGCGTGACCGGTACAACTTTCTGGATATTCACGGGCCTTGCGATGGAGTAACGCTGACATTTCCGAATGCCTACTCGTACTTTGTAAGCCTCCCCGATTTCCAGGAAGTTGGTGTGGGTCCAGAGCGTGCTGCGAAAAACATGGCCCGGCTTCGCCAGATTATTCACTGGGCTGCCGATCGCGGCATAAAAGTCGGGTACATGAATTATGAGGCCTCTCCCCCCATTGGTCCGTGGCAGACAAGGCGCTTTGGAGTGGACGAACGTTGGACACCGGGAACACAAAAGTTTTTGACGGGACCCGCAGTGGTTAAATATACCCGCGAAGCCGTGGCAAGCTTCCTTAAGCAGCTCCCTGACCTTTGGATGTTTGGATTCCGAATCGGCGAATCCGGCCAACGGGAGGATTTTTACAAGGAAACCTATCTCGAAGCTCTGAAGGATGCTCCACCAAATCTGAAGGTCTATTTGCGCACCTGGATTGCTGACCCGCAGAAAGTGCGAGAGTTGGGCACCTTGACCCGTCATCCGCTATACATCGAACCGAAATATAATGGAGAACAACTCGGCCTACCTTACCAAGCGGCGTTGGGTGGCCGACACTATCCTCCCAGTGGGTCTTATGAGAACTATACCAATTACCCGCGGGATTATTCCATCATCTGGCAAATTCGCGCTCACGGCACGCACCGCGTATTTTGCTGGATGTCGCCGCAGTTTGCGCGGCGAACCGCGCGAAGCTGCAAGTTCGGAGGAGGCGTCGGGTTCTCGATGGAACAAATGAACGCCTATTGTCCGGAAGAGGACTACCTTCATAACAACCCGGGCATCGATCATCGATTCTACAAATGGATGTTCCAAAGATACTGGATGTGGAACCTGGTATGGGGTCGCACCGCCTACGATCCTGACATTCCAGATCAGGTCTTCGTCAACCACTTCATCGAACATTTCGGAGCGCAGGCGGGGCCGCTGGTCTTCAAGGCTCTTGTGGAGAGCAGCAAGATCGTGCCATTCATTTACGCATATCACAACGTCGGTCTCGACCATCAGGACTTCGCACCCGAATTCGAGACCGGTGACCACGCGTTCGGCGCGCGATCGCGGATGTGGACGGGAACTCGCCTCGTTCCCTATGGTGGTGATAACGATGATTTTCTGCGCGTCAATACTCTGGACCGCACCGCGATGGCAGATCCTGTGCTTTATGTGCACAACCGTTTGGAAGGCGCCGCAAGCGGCAAAATGACTCCTCTCGATGCCGCCGATTACCTGAACCGGGCAGCCAGTTCAAGCGAGGCCGCGATCGACCAGGCCGCACGACTGAATCCGACCTCCTTCAAGAATTTCGATTGTATCCGGATGGATATTGAGGCTGTGGCATGGCTCGGACGTTACTACCACGACCGCATCCTTTCGGCAACTCATCTCGAATTTTATCAGCAAACCCACAACCACCCTGATCTTAATCAAGGGTACGTGTATCTCAAACAAGCCGTATCAGACTGGGATCATCTGTCTCAAATCACCGAAGAGCATTTTGGCTACGTGCCGGAATACATCCGTATGGGTGTCAAGGCCTTCCGCTGGCGTAACGAAGGGCGAAGCCTGGGTGTGGATCTTGATCAGGTGAACGGCCTCGAAACACAATTCCGCAAGCTGCCTGAACGTGACTGGTATCGCGTGATCATTGGCCATGTGCCCCCATTCAAGGTGAAATCGGGACAGCCGCTCAAGATTACAGCTACCTTTGCAACGGGCTCGGCAAACAGCCACGTTGATCTCTTTTACCGAAATTCCCAGGAGGTCGGTTACGTAAAGGTTGCATTGACAGCAGAAAGCAAGTTTGAACGGACCTGGAGCGGGGAGATCCCGGGGGATCACGTAGTCCCGGGGTTTCTCGATTACTATTTCCAAGCGAACTCGGGGAGGTGGGGCCGCTACGGCGGGACGTTAGAGAATCGGCCACCTTATCATGTTTTAGTCAACGACGATGATTCACAGCCTGTGATTTCTCACACACCACCGGTGGGGCCTGTTCGCGGTAACTCAGTCACGCTGGTTGCTGAGGTTCAAGCTAAGGCCAAGATCAAGTTCCTCTACGTTTATTATAAACGAATGCCGGCGTACTACGACTGGGTCAAGATGGAAATGCAGCCAGTCGGGAATCACCGTTACACTGCAAACGCACCAGTGACCCCGGAGGGCATTCTCTACTACTTTGAGGCGATCGACGAAGCCGGCAATGCGGTTAACTATCCCGACTTCCTCAAGCGCACGCCGTACTTCGTCATTGGTGCCTGGAGTCCGTCACAAACCGCATCTGATACGAACTTGGCGGCACACTGAGCGGGGTTTTGGTTGAGGCAAGACCCAGGATCTTCATCCTAATGGACGTTGCGCAAAGGGCTGGCTTGGACGCTTTCGGTTCGCTCATCTCCCTGAATGCACCCGCCTCCCCACGCTTCGCCCTCATACAGAAACAGCTATTCTTGCACAGTGGAGGGCACTACTAATGTTGATCAGGACATTCGCAGAGGGAGAACGGTTTCCATGTGCTGGCAATGAATATGTTATGCTTTTACCCAGGGACGTGACGGACTGTTGTGAAGTCGTACTCGAAGATATCGCCGCGGGCAGTGAAACGCCGCCCAACGTCCACTCCACGTTCAACCAAGTCTTTATTGTCCTTCAGGGCGAGGCAGAAATCAGCATTGGCAACGACAAACGCCAGATTTCTGCGCCGGCGGTGGCCTACGTTCCGAATAATACGAATCATTCAGTACGCAACGTGGGCGCGGTTAATCTGCGATACATTTATATCACGATTTGGCCGAAGGGAATTCCCGCCGATGAGAAACTCGGTGGTTGGAAGGAAGCCTGCGCAGCCATGGTCCGAGAGTATGCCGAGCGAGGATACCCTCCGAAGTCGAACGGCGACTGATGATATGACTGAAAGTTCTGGATAAAAAAGGGAGTCGTGTCACTTGGCTGTGGATGGCAGCTTTTGCTTGAAGTGGGATGCCAATATTTCAGACTGGAATGGCCGTGATTTTCGACGGAATTGCTGACTAGAGTTTATTCGGAGAGTTCGAGGGCCTGCTCTTTGTCCTTAAGTTTTTGGAAGGTGCGAAATGCTGCCTCTGCCCTCCCGGCTTCGTGCCTCCGTTCGAAAATCTTCCCAAGCACCAGGTATGGTTCGGCATAGGACGGGTCGGAGGCCGCGGCTTGTTTGAGCTGCTCAATTGCCTGGGGATCTTTTTTGTCTCTTTCGAGTAATAGGCCAAGCTGGAAGTGGGCCTTTGGAAATTGAGGAGCTTCGTTCAGAGATTCTCTGAGGTAGGTCTCGGCTTCGTCGAGGCGGCCCAGCTTGCTAAGCAAGATACCAAGATTCAAGGCAGGCCAAGGTGATCCAAGGCCTTCCTGGCGGTTGAGGCGTATGGCTTTTTGGTAGGCGCTAATCGCTTCGGGATAGTTTCCCATGGACTCGTCATAAAGTCCCAGATTGTTGTATGCCTTCATGAACAGCGGATCGAGCTTGATGGCTTGCTGGACGTTAGCAAGGGCTTCAGACAGATGCATGTCATGGTAGTCAAGCCGCGAAATCCAGTAGGGATACACCGCGTCTAGGGGGTCAGCCCGGACAAGCTTCTCTAGTTCTGGCCGTGCCCAATCCGTATGTTTCATCGCGATATATGCCATTGCGAGGGTGAATCGACTCTGAACACCAATCGGAGCGATGGCGTCGGCTTTCTTCATGGCCACGGCGCAGTTCAGATACTTCCCATCCAGAAAGAAGACGTCTCCGAGAACCGTCAGAAGATTGACTGATTTGGGATTCTTATTGATCTCTCCCAAGAGGAGTTGTTCGGCGCGATCGTAGTGTTGCTCCTGAAGCTCTTTTTCAAGAATTGCCCGGACTGGTGGTGTGAGCGGCGAGGCCGCGAGCGCAGCCGGAATTTGACGCGGGCTAGAGCCGGCTCTTGTGCTTGGACTGCGATCTGGATCGCAATCACGATTAATACCGTTGTCAGCGGCAGTCGGCTACACATGGCGTGTCCGTCTCAGACATTGAAGGTTTGTAATACAAATACATCATGAGCCAGAAGGCATCTCCAGATGTACCCCCGAAGGAACTGTTATGAAGAACTACCGCGGATTGTATGCAGCACGAGTCGAAATTATCTATCTGCAACTAAACGGATGGATGGAAATATGAAAATTAGAGACGTTCGCACTACACTTCTCTCAATCCCTCTTAAAACACCGATTGCCGACTCCACGCATGTACTCAATCACATTCAGTGGATTCTGGTGGATGTACTGACCGATGGGGGACTCAAAGGAACCTCTTTCATGTTGACCTTTGAGTACGGGCCCGATCTCTTGAGGGATATCATTGACAAGGAATTAAAGAAACACGTCGTCGGTCAGGACGCACGGCACATCGGGAAAATCCGGGAGATCTGCTGGAAACAAACCGAATACATCGGACAATCAGGTGTGGCAGCTTGGGGCATTGGTGCCATCGACATTGCCTTGTGGGACTTGCTCGGCAAGTCGCTCAATTGTCCTGTTTATCAACTGCTCGGAGCCCGCCGTGACAGAGTGCCCATCTACGGTAGCGGTGGGTGGCTTTCGTATTCGATCGATGAACTGCTGGCTGAGGTCAGCTCGTATCTCGAACGCGGCTTCAAGATGGTGAAAATCAAAGTTGGAAGCCCTGACCCGAGTCGCGACGTCGAGCGCGTCAAGGCGGTGCGGGATCTCGTGGGTGACAATGTTAGCCTGATGATCGATGCCAACCAGGCTTGGACGCCGAATGAGGCCATCGCGTTCGCGAGAAAGATCCAAGACCTCAACATCTTTTGGTTCGAGGAACCGGTCGCAAGAGATGACTTGGACGGCTACGCTCATGTTGCATCGAGCATCGATATTCCGCTGGCGACGGGTGAGCGCGAATATTCGATCAGCAATTTCAAGGAATTGCTAATTCGGAAGGGAGTCGCTATCGTTCAGCCTGACATCCTGCGAATTGGCGGAATTACGCAATGCATGAAGTTGGCACATCTCGCTGAAGCTTTCAACCGCCGTGTTGCTACGCACTTTTATAAGGAGCTTGACATCCACGTGATGGCTTCGATCCCGAACGCTCTCTTCCTCGAATATTTTGACTGGCTTGACGGCCTTCTGGTGAATCCTCTCGAAGTCGTCGAGGGCATAGCCAAGGTTCCCCAGCGACCGGGTCTAGGTGTGGAGTTCAAGCCCGAGGCCATTAAGGAATATCAGGTGCACTGAGAGGCTGATAAAACGCTTGATGGCACTTCTGTTTTTGTGGGGTCTGGTGGGCGCCGAAACGGAGGAAGATACAGATGGGCCTTATGCGGGTTTTGTTCGCAATCGTTCTTCTCGCGGCATGCGGAGCCGCACAGGCTCCACAGACAGGACCTTTCAGTCTGTTCGACCTTCCTCGCCTGAAAACGTTTTCTGCTTACCGGGCTTCCAGCGAGAACCGCTTTGTGGGCAGCAACGATGACAGCAAGCGCATCATGCCGGGCGAGACGCTGGTGATGGCGGATCTTACCGGTCCGGGCATGGTGACGCACATCTGGTTGACGGTGGCGGACAACGAATACGCATGGCCTCGACTGCTGCGGCTGAGGGTCTACTACGACGGGAGAAAACGCCCAGCGTGGACTCACCCCTGGGAGATTTCTTCGGCGTGGGACACGGATACGGAAGGAATCTCGATTCCATGATGGTCCGCGACAGCTCCTTTGGCTGCGCACGCAACAGTTACTGGCCCATGCCGTTCCGAAAGTCATGCCGTATCACAGTGACCAACGAAGGCAATCGGTACGTGACCTTGTTCTACTACCACGTTGACTGGGGAAAGTACGCGTCATTGCCCATTGACATTGGCTACTTTCATGCGTATTACCGGCAGGAGCGTCCCGCAGTCGCAGGCAGAAACCATGAATTCCTCACCCGGCATAGCCGGAACCAAAAAGGAAAAGTTGGAGGCACTTTGAAATGCCTCCAAAGCCGCGTAAATACAGGGCGAAACAGCAATAGCCAAAATATTCTGCCAAAAACGTGCAGAATTTAACTTCAAAGGTTCTAAAATATTTCCCAATTAGTTTCCAAAAAGCAACTGGAAAAGCCGCAACGCTGGAGAGCGAGCATTGCACTACATTTCGTATTCGGGCAAGTTCGGCGGCTTTGCCCATCCCTACGATCAGCGGCACACTCTCCGTACCGCCGCGCCGGTTGCGCTCCTGGTGGCCGCCGTAAATTAAAGGCGCGAACGGCGCTTTGCGGCGGACGTACAGCGCGCCAATTCCTTTTGGCGCGTGAAACTTGTGGCCGGTCAGTGACAAGTAATCCGCCGGAACCTTTTGCACATCGATCTCCACTTTGCCCGCCGCTTGCACCGCGTCGCAGTGGTACAGCACGCCCCGCGAACGGCAGATTTCGGCAATCTTCTCGACAGGAAATAACACGCCCGTTTCATTCTTCGCCCACATGAGCGACATCACAGCGGTCTGATCCGTGATGGCCGCTTCGAGGTCGGCCAACTTTAAGAAGCCGTCCCGGTCAGCAGGCTTGCCTCATGGCGCAAGATTATCAATTCCGCGATGAGATTGCCAACCCTAAATAGCGGCCCTTTGTGTTGCGACACTTCTGGAACTTTGAAGGAGACCTTGACACAGACGTGTTCGATACTGTATAAACTCTGGCATAGGTGTGAGGGAGGGGGAATTTCTCTAAGTTGGAACGATCCAGGCTCTCCAGATTCGTCATGGCTTCACTGACCCGCAACAAGATCGGGTCGGGATAGACGTGTGCGAGCCTTGGTGTTCGCGGGCGTATCATCTGCAGGGGGCTTTCTGGGGTGATGAACATCGGGGTGTTTCCACGGGCACTGGCGACAGTTTATCGGGTCCTCCCTTCCCATAGCTATTAGAACAGGCAGTCAGCTTCGGGCGCTGTGGCGCGGGTCCGTGACCGTGGCAAGGTGTCATCCGCTCCGATAACCGCCCAGCGTGGGGGAGGTGTCTATGCTGAAATCGCGCAAGGTCGCGGCGGGCCTTCTCGACTCGCCGCAGGTTAGCGAAGCCCGGCGGGTTGAAGGTGTATTAGCTGCTTGGCGGCTGATCGTTGGGCTCGGCTCCATCGCCGTCGTTTGCCTCAGGCCTGAATCTTACCGGCCGTACGCCAACGTGGCAACGGGCCTGATTCTGGCCTATGCTGTTTTTGCGGCGCTGGTTTTGCTGAGCATTCGATCCCAGCCGGATATCTCAGCGAAGTTTCGGGTGGTATTGCACACTGGAGACGTCCTGGGGGCTGCTTCCCTGATGTTGTTCGCCGGGGGTCCCATCGCTCTGTTCCTCGTCTTTTACCTGTTTGCATCGCTGGCGGCGGCGTACCGGTGGGGCTTTAAGGCGACATTTGCGACCGCTGTGTCGCTGGTCGTGCTGGTGTGGCTTGAAGCCGTGGGCCTGAAGGTCGCCCCCCGGCTGGTGGATCTCACGGTAGCCAGGCGCTTCCGCTCGGACGCGGCAAGCTGGTGCATCGGAATTCTGTCGGGAGGCTGCCTGCTCGGATATTGGATAGCGCGCAAGAACGACCATCGCTCGCGGCGATCAGTAATCGGCCACCTGGTTCGGGAGGCGACGAGAGAGGCCAGCATCAAGGCGACTTTGAGCGAGTTCCTCTGCGCCATCCTCAATCTGTTTGGAGCCGGCGGGGTCGCTCTTGTAGTCCGAGAAAGCAGCACCTCCAAGGTATTTCTGTACCAGGCCGGCCTAGCCGGCACCGGAAAGGTAGAGTTCTCCGAGCTTCCACTCACTGGACGCAACACCTACCTGTTTCCCGTTCCCGCGAACGCTTGGTGCGTTACCAGGCGTCGTCCGGCGGCAGAGTGGCCACTCCGATTCCGAGCGCTTTCTCAAGAAGGCCATCTACGCTCGACGTCCTGTTCTATTCCCGCAGAGTTCGTTGCCCGCAACGGCCTGCGATCGGCGTTGTGTGTCAGTTTCGAGTACCGGCCCGATTGGTCCGGCCGAATCTTCGTCTTCAATGCGAGCGGCGGACAGCGTGAAGACCTGCGCCTCCTTCAGGACCTGGTTGGTGAGGTGGGACCATCCATCCGCAGCATCTACGAGCTTCGTCGCCTGCGGCTCCGCGCCCGGAGGCTGGACCGTACCCAGCTTGCGCACGAGCTTCACGACGGGATTGTTCAATCTCTGGTCGCCGTGGAGATGGAGCTGGAGGTGTTGCGCCACCTGGCTGCGGCCACCCCCGATCAGATCGCGGACGAAATGAATCGCGCTCAACACATCCTGCACGAAGAGATTGTAAGTGTGCGCGAGTTGATGCAGCAGGTGAAGCCTGTCGAGCTGCCTCCGGGGCAGTTGGTCGCGTGTCTGGCGGAAATCGTGGACCGATTCCGTCGGGAGACGGGCATTGCCACGAGCCTTTCCTGCGACGGCCGGGCCACCGCGCTGCCGCCCGCGGTTGGCCGAGAGATCATTCGTATCGTTCAGGAAGCGTTGGTCAACGTCCGAAAGCACAGCCGGGCGAGTTACGCGACCGTCAACCTCACCCGGCAAGGGGACGGTTGGAGGCTATCGATCGAAGACAACGGCCGGGGCTTCGAGTTTTCGGGCCGGCTTACTCAAGCAGAACTGGACTTGCTCGGTAAGGGACCGCGCGTGATCCAAGAGCGGGTGCGTGCTCTGGGCGGCGAGGTCGAGATCGAGTCCGTCCCAGGACGTGGCGGACGCTTGGAAATTTCACTGCCCCAATGGGTCGTGTCCTAGCCCCAATGCAGTTCACTTAACGTGAGAACATCGCGGGCAGACACCGACTTCCCACCGGCGCCCCACACCCGCCGCTTCGCGTCACCCTCTCCCCGCTTGCGGGGAGAGGGCCGGGGTGAGGGGATGTACTGGGTCCGAAGCGCGGCGCTATTTTAGGTTGTCAAAGGGCGGCGGTCAGGAAGGCCGTCAGCAAGGACCTGTAGAGATTCGCAACAGTGGGGTCTGAATGGCAAGGTAGAGGGGAATTGTTAATCCTGGCCCAGTTGGTGTGCAACCATAAAGAGCGCCAGCTCCATTCGATTCGACACACCGAGCTTATCGAAGACGTTGGTCATGTGATGTTTCACAGTCTGTTCGCTGAGCGCCAGTTTTTGAGCAATCTCCATGTTCGAAAGGCCCGCCACAGCCTCTCCTGCCACCTGCATCTCTCTCGGGCTCAGGCCGAAATTCTCTCCCAGCGGTCTCCCCGCCGGGCGTGGCAGGTAACGATGAAGCAATTCGACGAGATCCGACACGCTTTCACGGCCCACCCAGTACTGTCCTCTTAAGACGGCATGAATGCTATCGATCAGCATCTGTGTGGCCGATTCCTTCAGAACAATGCCTCGCGCGCCGAGCTGAAGGGCCTCCGCGATCTGGGGTCTCTCTACTTCGGCGGCCAACACGATGGTACGCATCGGCAAGGACAAATTCGCCAGCTCGCGCAAGGCATCGAGTCCCGAGAATCGTGGCATGGCAAGGTCTAATAGCAGAACATGGGGTTCCAACCTTCTTACGAGCTCGACCACCTCTTTGCCGTCGGCGGCTTCCCCAACCACACTGAAGCCCGGCTCGGTCTCGAGTAGCCTTCGAACCCCATAACGAAACAGCGGATGATCGTCTGCGATCAAGATGCGGATGGGGCTATTCGAACCGTCGTTATTGTGATCCATAGGCCCACCGTAATGATGGAAGTCACGGCGCTGGGTGCCGTGACAAACCTTACGCAGTCTATCGGGTTTCTGCCAGCCGCCCGAGGCTTGCCGCGGGAGAGCGCGGTCGAACGGGACTCCGGGACCAGAGACACGCGCACGATCAGAACCCCTCACCCCCAGCCCATCTCCCCGCTTGCGGGGAGATGGTGACGCGAAGCGGCGGGTGAGGGGGTGCGAGAATACGTGAGCGAACTTACGCAAAGCTGAACTTAGGCATAGTCTCAGGAGGAGAGGAAAACAGAGTTTACTCCAGTTCGCATAACAATTCAATAACTGGCACTGCCCAGTGCTATTGACTGGCACCCACGGGCCATTGACTCTGTTTCTGGGTCGGATATTCTCGTTCACTGTACAACCCCAAATTGAGTTGCGCTGTTCGTGCTGGAGGGGATGAACGGCTGGCTCTCAATCCGAGTGTCACACCCGTAGCAGACCCCTCACACAACGCTTGCCCGCTCATGTTTCGCTCTGTTTCCGCGCAAGCGGTGAGCGGGAATGCCGGGCAGGGGCAGAGCGGCATTAAGCAAAAGGGTCGTTTTGGGGCTTACAGGAAATCGCAATCTGTAAGCTACAGGGCGGAGCTGCACACCTCGTCCAGCATGGGTGCTATGAGCATCGAAAGATTCGAGCCAGACTTGGCGTGGCACGCGCTATACACGCGCCACAAGCACGAGAAGACGGTGGCGGATATTCTGGCGCGCAAAGGATTTGACGTTTTCCTGCCGCTGTATACTGCCAGGCACCGCTGGAAGGACCGGGTGAAGACCCTGGCGCTACCCTTGTTTCCCTCCTATGTGTTTCTTAGGGGCGGCCTCGACCGGCAACTGCAAATCATGACCACCCCTGGCATCTTCTCGGTGGTTGCCAGCGGGGGCCGGGTCGCCTCGATCCCGGAATCTGAGATTGACGCTGTTCGCCGCGCGGTGGATGGCTCCATGCGCGCTGAACCCCATCCCTTCCTCAAGTGTGGCGATTGGGTGCGGATTACAGCCGGTCCCCTGGAGAGCGTTGAAGGGATTCTTGTCCGCGCCAAAGGCGTTGCCCGCCTCGTGATCTCAGTGGAGATGCTTCAAAAGTCGGTGGCTGTGGAGGTTGACGCGTCCATGGTGGAGCGCGTCGCGCGGCCCGATCCTCGAAAACCGGGAACGGCGATCGAGCGGGTGTACTCGGAAGCGAGTTGCGGCTTCCGCCTGGGACAATCCGGTCTCTGAGCCTCGTCCAACTTTGAATCCGCTTTGCTGATTTGAATCGCTCCCACCGCCTGACGGCAAGGCGCCCGCCGGGACAATGCAGTTTATGCGCAACGGTTTGCACTTTGGTACCGGGTCGTGAAGGCTGCCGCTCTGGATTCTCAGGGACAGTAACAGAGTTCGGGTTTGGCAACACGATTGCGTGTGAGTCTGGTGAACGTCGATGGCCCGCCCGCTTGAGTTGCAAGATGGCGCGATTCGAACATCGTCAATGGATGATTCCCCGAGCACAGTGCGCAGGAAGGGGAGACTGGCAAGGAAGGTCACGGCCAAAGCCGCGGTATGGCGACTCTATCCTTGAGCCCCTCAAACAGAACGAAGGTCGCGCGTGGTCAGCGGTTCACCATTTCCGCTCCGGTCAGCTTTCGCAAGGTGGGCGAGTCAGAGTGGGCCACGGGCACCATTGAGAATGTCGGTGAGTCGGGTATTCTGTTTCGAACCGCCCGAACGCTGGCGCCCAAAACCCCGGTGGAAATGAGGTTTGTGCCGACCGAGGAAAGGATATTGGGCGGTGGGCTCGCGGCCGAAGTTCGGTGCTGGGGTAGCGTGGTGCGGGTCGTCGGCTCCCCGGCTGGAGGGGTAACTTCACTTCTAGGTGCGACCATAGCGCGGTACCGCCTTGTACGGAGATCGGCCGCGAGCGGGTACCACGAGGTTTAGCCCGTTGGGAGGAAGCAACGCACAGGCGGGCCCGGGATCAGCAACGTAATGCATATAATGTGCAAAGATTTGCATATTTCGGCAGGGCAACTACTCAGTTTCTGTTGCATCCACTAGGTTTACGTGCGAGTTAGGGTTGGCAACTAAGTTGCACAATACGTTAACGGGGTAGTAACCTGACGTACGGCCGCTAGGCGCGATGATTAGGAGTGAGGTTCCAGTGGCAACACTACTGATAGCCGGGTCGGCAGGATCCTTGCATGGAAAGTGCAAAGAATTGCAGTTCCTTTCCGGTTGGAATCCTCTAAGGTGTTGGTTTTGTGTAAGATTTGACCCTGGGGCGTTTGGCATTCAGAGTGCCTGCATAACGGGCATAGTTGAAGTTAACGATAGGCAATGAGGAGGGTAAAAAGATGAAACGAACACGGTGGATCCATTTGGTTCTCATCGCTGGTTTGCTGGCCGTTTTGGGAAGCAGGGCTGCGGTGGCAGGCCAAGTTACCATAGGGCCGAGCAGTCAAGACGTGCTTCTGACTAGTACGGGCCTTGGAACAATCAACGTCACTTTCGGGTCGTGCGCAGGCACCACATGCACGCTCACGAATAGCGGCGGGACCGCGTATACACTCACCACTACCTTTGCGACCACGTCTTTGCTATTCACATACAGCGGTGTCGGAGAGGATTTCAACCCTGTGTCAAACTCGTTCACTGCCAACGTCGGAGGATCGGGCAGCCAGCCTGCCTCGTACACGCTCGCGTTCAGTGACGGACATGTGGACTTTGATGGCACTTGGCTCCCCGGTGGGTTCAGCTTTGACTACAGTCTTAACGCTCTTATGGGTGCCCCAGGCAACCTCGGGCCGGGCCCCGCCACAAACGCCATCCTGACGTCGCTGGCGGCGGACCCAGCAGGCACCGCGTGGGAGGCGACGATTAGCAGCGGCGAGTTCAATACTCCCGAGGCTTCGAGCGCCTTCCTGCTTCTCATTATGTTGGGTGGCGTCGGCTTGACACTTCGGAAGCGCGAGCGGTTCGCCTAGCCTGATTCGGCTCTGGCCGGCAACTGCCAGAAGGAATTGGCTCCGTGCTGGCGTTCATCTACTTCACGGCGGCCCTGAATTCGGAAAGCTTCAGGGCCGCCCCTCCTTTCGCAAGCTAAGCGTGGTCATTAAATCCCGCATCCTCCTGACCCATAAACAACGCAATGTGTCCCGATATAACCGCAGGCAGCCAAGTTGATCTGCTGCCCAGAGTGCGGCTTTTCTCCGGGCAGGTCGAGTGCCGCAACGAACGTAGGGGTACGGCTTGCCGTACCCTTTTGCAATGGCTGGGACGCCCGAGGGTAGGGCAAGCCCTACCCCTACGTACGGATCATAGTTGAGATTCACGTATCGACAAGTTTTTGTCGATGTTTCGGCGAAAGCGCCTAAAAATAAAGGCATGTCAATAGTTCTGTCCTCAGAAAACGTCCGAAAGCATTGGCGGCTTTGCCTGCTGGTGGCGCTGGCGCTTGCCACCTCCCTGGCCTCAAGCTGCTCCCGCGATCCAAACGTTCGCAAGCACAAATACTACAATGCCGCGGTGCGATATTTCGAAAAAGGGCATTACGACTCGGCCAAAATCGAGCTGCGCAACGCCATTCGCATCGATCCGCGCTATGCCGACGCCCATTACGAGATGGCGCAATGCGACTTGAGACTCGGCCTGATCAGCCAGGCGTATCGGGAGCTGAGCAACACCGTCGATCTGGCGCCGCAGTACTGGAAAGCCCAGATCGACCTGGGTTACCTGTTGCTGGCAGGCCGGAAGACCGCCGACGCTGAGCAAAAGGCCAGGCTGGTGCGCGCGCACGACCCTAAGAACGCCGACGCGTGCGCGCTGCTGGCCCATGTGGAAGCGGCCCAGGGACATGTAGATCAAGCTCTGGTGGAAATGAAGAAGTCGGTCAAGCTGGCTCCCGTCGAGGCCAAATATCTCGATCTGGCGATGCTCGAAGAGGGAGCGAAACAACTTCCCGCCGCAGAACAGGATTACCAGAAGGCGGCTTCTCTTGCGCCCCAATCAATCCAGCCGGTTCTGGCGCTGGAGGCGTTCTACGCGCGGCAGCACCGCTTTGCCGAGGCGGAGCAGGAAGCGCAAAAGGCCATTCACATGGCTCCCGCCAACCCCATCCCCCGCGCTGCAATCATCGCCGTTTACATGGCCCAGGGTGAAAAAGACAAGGCCGAGCAGACCGCGAAGGATGCCAAGCAGGCCGCCAAGAAGAATCCCGATGGCTACCGGATGCTGGGCCAGTTCTACCTGGCGACCGGCCAGCAGGACAAGGCGCTGGCGGAGTACCGGTCGCTCTACCAGGAGCACCCGGAGGATTCCGTTGTCGTCAAAAACTTCACCCAGCTTCTGATTGCCCGGAATGACTTGGACGAAGCCTGGAAAGTGAACGCAGCGGCTCTGAAGCGGGATCCTGCCGACGGCGGCGCGCTCATCGATAAGGGGGAGATTCAGGTGCGCCAGGGACGCCCGGACGACGCAGTGCTGACCCTTCAATCGGTTCTGAAGACGCAGCCCGACAACCCGGCGCCGCATTATTATCTCGGGATGGCTTACAACCAGACGGGGAATGCGGATCTCGCCGAACGGGAATGGCGCAAGACGGTCGAGTTGCGTCCGCAGGCGGCGGACGCACAGCAGGCCCTGGCGGGGCTTGAGCTCAACCGGCGGGAGTTCGGTCAACTGGAGACAACGGCCCAGGCGCTGGTCCAGATTTTGCCGATGTCGCCGCTCGGCTATTCGTACCGAGCGGTGGTGAGCGAATCCAAAGGCAACCTGAAAGTCGCGGAAGAGGACTTGAAAAAGGCCATTGAGGTGGCGCCCAAGAATCCGTTGGGCTACAGCGGCATGGGCGATTTGCTAACGGCTGAAAAGCGCTTTAGAGAAGCGGAGAGCAATTACGAGCAGGCACTGCAAACCGCCCCCGGCTGGGCCGGGGCGCTGCGCGGCCTCGCCGTGCTTTACGTCGCGCAAAAGCAGCCCGAGAAGGCCATCGACCGCGTCAAGCAGGAGATCGCAAAGGCGCCGGATAACGAAGGCGACTACCTGCTGCTCGGCCAGCTTCTTGCTAGTCAAAAGCAATATCCAGAGGCGGAAGCGGCGCTCGAGAAATGCCGGACCCTGAACACGAAGGATACCAATGCAGTGTCGATGCTCGGCCAAGTCGAGCTGGCTCAGGGCCAGCGCGACAAGGCAGCGGCCACGTATCAGCAGTCCATCCAGCAGAATCCGCGCGACCTGGCAAGCTACGTCAGGCTTGCAATCGTCGAAGAGCAGCAGGGCGACTGGAAGGCCGGGCAGGATCTCTACCGGAAGGCGCTGGCAATTTTCCCTGATAATGCGGCGGCGACCAACAATCTGGCCTATTCGATGCTCGAGCACGGCGGGAATTTAGACGTGGCATTGGCCATGGCGCAACAAGCGCGCCGGGCGGCGCCGGATTCCCCCGGGATTGCCGACACCCTGGGCTGGGCTTACTACAAAAAAGGCGCCTATCTGACGGCGATCGACCTGCTGAGAGAGGCCGTGAAGAAGACCCCGGACGATGCTGAGTTCCAGTATCACCTCGGCATGGCCTACGAGGGGGAGAAGGACCACGCCCAAGCTCTTGAATGCCTGCAGAAGGCCCTGAAGCTCGACCCAGGTTACGCGAAAGCTGGCGAGATTCGCCAGACCTTGACGGCTTTGAACAAGGAGTGATTCTTGGCAGGCAGTCCGGCGGCTGCAAGCTGCCGCACTCCAAAGCCGATGCGCAGCCGTTTTGAGCAAATGTGCATTGTTTTGCGACATCAGCATGGAGTCGGGAAGAGGGCGTCCCGTCGCGCTGGGGCTGATGTGAATAACTCCAGTCTTACGTTAGAGATGCAGTTGCCTCACTTGAATCGCACATATGGCGAGGTTTGGCAGGAAGATTGCCGTCACTTAATCAGAATAGAAGGGCTGTGGAGCCAGGTCTGTAGACCAACCGCACCCAGGGGCGGCTAGGTTGTAGGCCTCTGATCGAACAAGAAACAGGAGGGACTATGAAACGAGCAGGATGGATGCACAATAAGGAGGGTGACAAGACGATGCGAAGGTTACTTTTGACCCTTGGAGTTGTAGGTCTCGCGCTGGCGATGGGTTCGCCGGCCTTCGCTGACCAAGTGTACGACCTGACCGTCCCGAATTCTCAACTCTCGGGATATTCGGGCAATACTTTCGGGACGGTTGACGTCCAGTGGGTAAGTTTGACGACGGCCAATATCACTTTCACTGCGGACACAGGCTTCCTGTTTACTGACAGTTCAGCGGCTGACGTGAACGTGAACGCTACCAGCTTCAGCCTTAGTAATCTAACAGGAACGAAGCTCGCCGGCTTTAGCGGTCCTGAGTTGAGCAACGGCGGGTCCGGACAGGTAGACGGCTTTGGGAGGTTCAATCAAACGATTAACGAACACGATTCGTTCACGTACGCGTTAGAGACAATAAGCTTTACGTTGACCGATATCAGCGGCACCTGGGGGGATGCAGGCAGCGTTCTTAGGGCTAACAGCAAAGGTGCTTTTGTTGCGGCTCATATGGGGGCATGTGGTCTCGCACCAGACTCCTCCCCGTGCAGCATCAACACTTCTTTCGGCAGCAACACGGGATATGTGTCGCAAGGCGGTGCCCGCGTTCCAGAGGCAAGCAGCGGTGCTCTGCTCGGAATGCTGCTGGGAGCGGGCGCGCTCTTTCGTCGAAGGCTGACGACGTAGCACGGACAAGATGGCTGGAAGCCGTGTTGCGGTTGCACAAGGCGTCGGCATTATGGCGGACGGGCGGATCAGGATTTGGGGCTGAGAGTGTGCCGTCAGTTGTGTCCAGGTCTCGTCCCGTCCAACCCGCAGACAGCGCGGAGATGACCCCACGCGTTGGTTGGGGTGATCTTTGTCGGCGTGGACAATAGTGGCTTCCCGGTGTCCCGCAACGCTCGATGTCTAGTGTTCTGTCACACTTAATTCTTGACAATGGTGGGCAAGGCGGCAGCTTCGCAGCCGCACTCCAAGGCGCCTGTGGCGCTGCCGTGAACTTGCGGGCGAAGCCCGCCTTGGACTGCGGTAGCGGCAGCTACCGCAGTTCGTCATACAGCGGCGCGCAAGTGTAAATATCACCGACAAGAGCATGGGGCGCCTGTAAAGAGTTAAATGTTACAGAACACTAGGTGAGTGAAGAACACATAGGTCAGGAGTCCGAGGGGGTTATATGAAGAGGCGGTTCTTAGTGGCATTTCTTGGTTTCACTGCCATGCTGGCACTGGCAGTCGCGAGCTACGCTGGGGACGTAATGATTAAGTTTACTAATCCCAAGTCCGCTCCGCACAACACTTACGGCGGGTTCTATGTCGGGATCTACCTGGGTACGGTCAACGGAGTGCAAACCGAATTTGTGTGCGACGATTTCTTGCACGATATCACTCTTGGGCAGCAATGGTCCGCCGTCCCGGGGAGCACCAACCCTGTCACCGGCGGTGTGGAGTTTGGGCCGCTGCCGCTGGGCGTCCCTATTACGAATCCCGCCTTACTATCCAGCGACTTGACCCAGCAGCAAGAGTACAACATGATTACCTACCTGGCCGATCAGATCTTCGCGGACCAGGACAATTCACACGGGAACTGGGGCTATCTGAGCTGGGCGATCTGGTCAATCACGGATCATGCCTGGGACAACAGCACCTATTACACCGCCCCCGTGCAATACGACGTGGCGCAGGCACTCGCGCACGACAACAACAACGGTGATCTGAACGTTTTCACGCCTGATCCGAACACGGCCGGACAGGAGTTCCTCAGCACGCCGGAGGCCAGCAGTGTGCTGCTGCTCGGCATCTTCCTGGCCGCAGGCGCAGCGCTGCTCTTGACGAAGAAGAAGCTGGCAACCCCGGAATTACTTGGGGACTGTTGAGGTTTCACGGCGCTGAAGCTGAAACGGTACGGCCTCTTTTCTTAAGCAAAGACGGCCTTCCAACCGGCACCCCTCACCCGCCGCTTCGCGTCACCCTCTCCCCGCTTGCGGGGAGAGGGCAGGGGTGAGGGGATGTATTGGGTCCGAAATGGACCGGTTATTATCTGACAGCCCCTTCCCATCCTCTTAACAGACCTTCCGGCACCTATTTCAAAACTGCGAGTCCGCACATGAATAAAGTAAAGCCGCTGACGGCGGCCGACTACGCGGCGATTCTGCGGCGTCGATGGCTACGGGTCCTGATCCCGGCGGTGCTGGGCCCGGCCATCGGGTATGGCCTATCGCGGGTGTTGCCGCCGCGCTATGTATCGCAATCGCTGCTCCTGGTTGAGAGCCAGCGAGTGCCGGATACGATTGTGCCGCCCGTCATTACGGAGGACCTGAACGCGCGGGTCTCCAACATTCAGGAGCAGGTCCTTAGCCGGACGCGCTTACAGCCCATCATCGAACGGCTGAAGCTCTTCAGGAGCGAGGTCGCCAGCAAAACCATGGACGACCTGGTGGCGGAGCTGCAAAAGGACATCACGGTTACGCCGCTCAAGCCCATCGCCCGATCGCGGGAAGACATCGTGCCGGGCTTTTCGATCGAAGTAACCCTTGACCATGCCAGCGCCGCCCAGCAGGTGTGCGCTGAGATCTCCTCGATGTTCGTGGATGAAAACATCCACCAGCGGGAAGAAAGCGCTCAAGGGACCACCAGCTTCCTGACGAGCCAGTTGGCCGACGCCAAGCAAAAGCTGGATGAGCAGGATGCCCGCCTGGCGGCATTCCAGCGCAAGTACATGGGAATGCTCCCGGACGAGACCAAAACCAACCTGGACGTGCTGGTCACGCTGAACACACAGCTCCAGGCGGCCACGCAGAACCTGAGCCGGGCCCTTGAGAACAAGAAATACGCTGAATCGGTGCTGGCGCAGCAGGAGCAGGCATGGCAAATCACCCGCGACATGCAGGAGGGGTTGAATCCCGCCCAGGATTCCAACACGCTTCAAAAGCAGCTTGAGGAATTGCAGGCACGGCTTACCGCTCTGCGCGTCAACCATACGAGCGCCTACCCGGACGTGATTAACGTGCGAGCCGAAATCGCAGACGTCCAGCGGCAAATCCGCGAGGCGGCCAACGTTCCCCCCGCCGCCCCCAAGAAGCCGGCGGCTCAAGCATCCACGGGCGCGGCTCCAGAACCGCTTGAGATTCAGAAGCTCCAGGCCCAGACACACGCCTATGACGAGGCGATCAAGGATGGAACTCTCGAGCAGCAGCAGCTCAAGAAGGGGATCGCCGAATACGAAAGCCGACTGCAATTGAGCCCGGCCATTGAGGAAGAATACAAAAAGATTACTCGCGACCATGAGACCGCCCTGAAGTTTTACAACAATCTGCTGGGGAAGCAGAGCGAATCAGAAATGGCAGGTGACCTGGAACGCCGCCAGGAAGGCGAGCAGTTCCGCGTGATGGACCCGGCCAACCTGCCCGATAGCCCGTCATTTCCCAACCGGCCGCTGTTCGCTTTCGGCGGTTTGGGTCTTGGCCTGGCGTTGGGAGTTGGGCTGGCGGCGCTGACGGAGAAGAAGAATGAGCGCATTCACACGGAAAGTGACGTCGAATTCTATCTGGGTGTCCGCCCTCTGATTCTGCTTCCATCCATCGATGTTCCCGCCAACGGCAAGAATGCTCAAAACGGCAAAGTGAAGCAAGGAAGAGCTCAACCGGCGTCCTCGGTACAGTAGGGGGCCTCGCCTAGCTCGCAGCTCTTCCACATTCCAGTGTTCTGTAACATTTAACTCTTTACAGTCGCCCCATGCTCTTGTCGGTGATATTTACACTTGCGCGCCGCTTATGACGGAGGGCGGTAGCTGCCGCTACCGCAGTCCAAAGCGGGCTTGGCCCGCAAGTTCACGGCAGCGCCGCAGGCGCCTTGGAGTGCGGCTGCGAAGCTGCCGCCTTGCCCTACATTGTCAAGAATTAAGTGTGACAGGACACTAGCCGGGCGTTGAAGCACAAAGGATTTTATGAGCCGCATCAATGACGCTTTAAGACGGGCCAATCTGGAAAGGGAGCGCACGGGCGCGCCCCAGGTCCCTGGTCCGGCAACGGCAGGCGGCGCGGACCTTGCGGCGCGATCGCTGCCCGAGGCCAAAGCGGCTGTCCATCCCAATGGCAATGAGGCTTCCAGGGCTGCTGTTCTGCTGAACCTCTTTAGGGAGCGTTGCGCCCCCACCGAGTGGGCGCCGCAGCCGGACGCCGCGCAGTTTCTTCGCAGGGGGTCCGCGGGTCCGGGCAGCGAAGAGTTGCGCACCCTCCGCTCGCGCCTTGACTTGGTGCGCGAGGGCAAGCCTCTGCGGAAATTGTTGATCACCAGTGCCATACCCGGGGAGGGGAAGTCGTTTGTGGCCGCCAATCTGGCACTGGTGATGGCTTGGCGCGCCGAGAGCAACGTGCTGTTGATTGACGGCGACCTGCGTTCACCCCAACTGCATCGGTCTTTGGGCGCTCCAGCCGAGCCTGGGTTGTGCGACTACCTGATGGGTAATGCCGACGAGTTTGCCATCGTCAAGCGAGGACCCGTCGAGAACCTCTTTTTTATTCCGGGCGGTAGCGAGCCCGGTTCCGCCGGCGAACTGATCGCGAACGGCCGCTTGAAAGGGCTGTTGCAGCGGCTTGCCGTTGCATTCGACTGGATCCTTATCGATACTCCTCCGGTGGTTCCGGTTGCGGACGCCAAGCTGATCGGCGAGCTCTGTGATGGCGTGCTTATGGTCGTTCAAGCTGGGTTGGCGCCGGCTGAAGTGGCCCAGAGAGCCCTGCTCGAGTTCAAGAGCAGACCCTTCGTGGGTGTGGTCCTGAACCGGGCAGAGCCGCTGCCGTGGTACGGCTACAAGTATTATTACGGAAATGGCAAAGCACGTCTGAACGGTAAGAAGTAGCGCGAGAGAGAAAAAGAACGAATATACCGGTAGAACTGAGCCCGTTCTCCCCACCAAGTCTCAGATCTCACCTGTGAGTCGTCAACTGCTTTCTCATGGTACGGCCGCCGTGCTTCGGCGCGTAGGGCTTTGTAGCGGCGATCAGAGATCGCCGAAGTCCTGGTGTCCTGTCACACCTAATTCTTGACAATGCAGGGTAAGGCGGCAGCTTCGCAGCCGCACTCCAAGGCGCCTGCGGCGCTGCCGTGAACTTGCGGGCGAAGCCCGCTTTGGATTGCGGTAGCGGCAGCTACCGCCCTCCGTCATAAGCGGCGCGCAAGCGTAAATATCACCGCCAAGAGCATGGCGTGCCTGTAAAGAGTTAAGTGTTACAGAACACTAGAGAAGTTAAGACCGGCGATCAGAGATCGCCGCTACAGTTACAGTTGTCACGCAGATTCTTTAGCACGGGCGAAGGGCCGGCATGATGGGCAAGGAGCTTCGAAAGTGATGTTGCAAAACAGCGTGATGAATGTGCCCGTGGGCTCCCAACAGTCGGCTTTGCCGACGGAGTCGGTGATCTTTGGGTCATCTGCGGCGATGCAGTCCGTACGCAGCCATCTCGAGAAGATCAAGGCTCGGAATGTGCCGGTGCTCATGCAGGGCGAAAGTGGCACCGGGAAAGAGGTCGTTTCGCAGTTTCTGCACGAACGGTCTCCGTGGCGGCAGGGCCCCTTTCTGAAAGTAAATTGTCCCGCGATTCCAAGCACTCTGCTGGAGAGTGAGCTATTTGGATTCGAAAAGGGCTCGTTTACCGGGGCAAACAACTCGAAGCCAGGCATGGTGGAACGGGCTGATCGCGGCACGTTGTTCCTGGACGAAATCGGCGAGCTCGATACGGGAATTCAGGCCAAGCTGTTGCAGTTGCTTCAGGACGGGCAGTTTACGCGCATCGGCGGCCAGAGGGTCATGCGGGTCCAGGTACGTTTTGTTTGCGCCACCAATCACCACTTGGAGAAAGAGATCCTTACCGGCGGCTTCCGGGAGGACCTCTTTTACCGAATCAACGTGGTCACGATCCAGCTTCCGCCTCTCCGACAGCGTCGCGAGGACATTCCTGGGCTGGTGGATTACTTCATCGATACTCAAAGCGAGATGTTCAAATGCGAGACGAAACGCATCTCGCCCGCCGTGATGCGGATTCTGAAGGCGCACGACTGGCCGGGAAACATTCGTCAACTGGAAAACGTTATCAAGCGATACGTCGTCCTGGGGACAGAGGACTCCATTCACGAGAGCCTGATTGAAGGATATACCGATCCGCTGGACCAGGAACTTGCCAATGGGGGCAGGGTGGCCCTGAAGAGGATCACCCGCCAAGCCGTCCGGGACGTGGAGCGCAGGATCATCCTTAAAGCGCTGCAAGCACACCATTGGAACCGCAAGAACGCAGCCCACGCCCTGAGCATCAGCTACCGGTCGCTGTTATACAAGATCCGCGAGAGCGGCTTGCCTTTGCACAACGGCCACGGCCCCAACGGGCGTGAATCTGGTTCTCTCGACTGAGGGGGCGTGCCCTTTTGACGATATCCGGAATATGAATAGAACGTCAGAAATCTCAAGAGGATACAAAGAGAAAGCCATGGTCGCGAGGGAGATGTGATGCTGTTGCCATTCAGGGTCCGACGTGAGACCAAAAGATCCGCACCAGGACTTGCCCGAACTAAGGCGAATGGAAACGGGCACGGCAATGCGGTTGTAACCGAGGGCGACTTTGCTCAAAGGCTGGGATTGGAGCGGAAGAGAGCGGAGCGGTCCCACAAGATGTTGCTACTGATGCTCGTCGACCTCAGGAAGCTGATGGCCGTCGAGAGGGATGCGGAACGCTTGCGGAGGCTTGTTGCCGAACTGCCTGCATCCATCCGGGCAACGGACATCGGCGGATGGTTCAAAGAGGACTGCATTCTGGGGCTGATCTTCACCGAGCTTGGCACTGCAGAAAAGCACGTGGTGGCAGGTACGATCGAGGCCCGGATGCGAAGTTTGTTGTGTGTGCGGGCCGGCTCTGAACAGGCTGATGGGATCGCGATCACTCAGATCTTCTTCCCGGACGATTGGGATGTCACGCAGCCGGGAAGCCGGGTGGGTTCCCGGCTGTATCCTGACCTCTTCCGCGATAATCCTGCGAAGAGGGGGTCTCGCCTTTTGAAGAGAGGCGTCGATATTATCGGCAGCAGCGTGCTGCTGATCCTCTTCTCCCCGTTGCTGGCCATTGTGGCGGCTCTGATCAAGGCAACATCAAAAGGAACTGTGCTCTTCCGACAGACCAGGGTAGGCCGGTATGGCGCCCCGTTTGAGTTCTTGAAGTTCCGGTCGATGGTTGCCACCAGTGACCCTGGCGTCCACAAAAAATACGTCCAGAGGTTCATTAGTCGGCAGGAGGGCACGCAGGCGGGAGAGAGGCGGCAGGCCGCGGTTTACAAGTTGAAGCAGGATCCCAGGATCACACCCCTCGGAAGATTTCTCAGAAAGACCAGCCTGGACGAACTGCCCCAATTGTGGAACGTGCTAAGAGGAGAGATGTCCCTGGTGGGACCGCGGCCGCCCATCCCATACGAACTGGAGTGCTATCAAGTATGGCATCGCAGGCGATTGCTGGAAGCCAAGCCCGGCATGACCGGACTCTGGCAGGTCTGCGGACGGAGCAGGATGACCTTCGATGAAATGGTTCGATTGGATCTGCGCTATGCCAGCAATTGGTCACTTTGGCTCGACATAAAGATCCTGGCGAAGACTCCGCAGGCCGTCATCTCAGGGGAGGGAGCCTACTGATGCCACAGTGCCTAGCGCGGCAAAGCCGGAGCCAAACTTGTCGAAAGTGGCGAGTGGCAAGTGGCGAGTGGCAAGCGAACAAATCTTCGCGCGCCGAGAAGAAGTTCGGGATTAGTAATCCGGACCAGGGTCAACCGGAACCCCGCGCGCGATCTGCGGCGCATCCGGCGGGTGGAGACGGCTGCCAGAAACGCGCCATCCTGGCGCAGGGGGGCACGAGGCCGCGTCCAGCGGTGCTCGACGTTGACTGGCGACGTGGTAGCAGGGCGCAAGCTTGTGAGGGGGATATATGATTCGGGTCGGCGTTATCGGCTACGGGTATTGGGGGCCTAATGTCGCCAGAAACGTCAGTTCGCTGGAAGATGCGGAGCTAGTGGCAATCAGCGACAAGAATCCAGCCGCGCTAGCGAAGGCGCATCGGCTCTATCCTGGCGCTAGAATCAGCGCCAACAGCCAGGATCTTGTCACGGCCAGGGATATCGACGCCATTGCCGTTATCACTCCGGTCGGAACGCACTACGAGCTGGCCCGGGCTGCGCTTCTTAACGGCAAGCACGTGTTTGTCGAAAAGCCCTTTACCTGCAATGCGGAACAAGCGGAGACACTGATCGATCTGGCGGCTCAACGGAACCTTACCATCATGGTGGACCACACGTTTCTCTTCACGGGTGCTGTCCGCAAGATTCGCCAGCTTATTGACGAGGATGCGTTGGGGAGGCTCTATTATTACGACTCCACGCGTGTGAACTTGGGGCTGTTTCAGCATGACGTGAACGTCATCTGGGATCTTGCGCCCCACGATTTGTCCATCATGGACTATCTTATCGACGATGATCCGGAGGCGGTCGTGGCGACCGGCGAGACGCACTTGAACGGGGTGGAAGATATCGCGTTCATTACCGTCTATTTTCCTCACAATGTGATTGCCCACATTAACGTCAACTGGCTTTCTCCCGTCAAGGTGAGGACCACTCTGATCGGCGGGGAGAAGAAGATGCTGGTGTGGAACGATCTGGAGGCTGACGAGAAGGTCCGGGTCTACGATAAGGGCGTCCAAGTGAAGAATCACGAAGGTGTTTATGATCTGCTGGTCAGCTATCGCTCGGGGGACATGTGGGCTCCCCGAATTGAGCAGAACGAAGCGCTCAAGGTGGAATTGGCCTTCTTCGTGGATTGCATCGTCAACAGCAGAAAGCCCTTTAACGACGGGGCGGCCGGCCTGCGCATTGTAAAAATGCTTCAGGCCGCCCACACGTCCATGAAGCAAAAGGGTGAGGCGGTGCCTCTGTGAACGATTTCGTCTGTATTTCTGCCGATGTGAAATTGGGCAGAGACGTCAGACTCTCGAAATTCATTAACCTGTACGGGTGCGAGATTGGCAGCAATGTTAAGATCGGCGCATTCGTCGAAATCCAGAAGAACGCTAGAATCGGGAATAACTGCAAGATTTCCAGTCACAGTTTTGTCTGTGAGGGTGTGACCCTTGAGGACAACGTCTTCGTCGGCCACGGGGTGACTTTTATTAACGACCTGTACCCGCGGGCCACCGCTGGGGGCGACGGATTGCAAACCGAGAGCGATTGGAAGGTAATTCCCACCGTGGTCAGGAAAGGCGCTTCGATCGGTTCTGGCGCTACGATTCTGGCCAATGTGGTGATCGGCGAGGAGGCTATCGTCGGCGCTGGCAGCGTGGTTACGCATGACGTGCCGCCGCGGTCGATTGTTGCGGGCAGCCCCGCGCGCCTCTTGAGATACATCACACCTGAAATTGAAACCGTGGGGTCATAACGATGCGCATTCCTTTTCTTGACCTTTCGAGCCCCCATATCGAGATGGAGGAAGAGCTCATTGAAGTCTTCAGGTCCGCCCTGAGGAGCGGTTCCTTTGTTGGCGGCCCGATGGTGGAGGATTTTGAGCAGGCCTTTGCGGCCTTCTGCGGCACGCGTTTCGCCGTGGGCGTGGGCAGCGGAACGGACGCCTTGCGGTTTGCAGTGATGGCCGCGGGCATAGGCAGTGGTCAAATCGCGATTACTGTTCCAAACACTTTCACTGCAACAGCCGAGGCGATCACGCAATCAGGCGCCCGCGTCGACTTCGTCGATATCGACGCCAGAACGTACAACATGGATCCAGCCAAACTGGAGCAATATCTTAGTACGAAGTGCCGCTGGGATGATGCCAGTGGAACCCTGATCCACGTGGAGCTGGGAATTCCTGTCACTGCCGTAGTGCCTGTGCACCTCTACGGGCAGCCGGCAGATATGGATGCCATCCTGGAAATTGCCACCAAGTACAACCTCACCGTGATTGAGGACGCCTGCCAGGCGCACGGCGCTGAATACTATTCTGAGAAACAAGGGCGCTGGTTGAAAGCCGGGTCCATGGGACGGGCGGCAGCCTTCAGCTTCTATCCGGGGAAAAACCTGGGCGCATGTGGAGAAGCTGGAGCGGTTACCACAAATGACGAGATGATCGCGAAGAAAATCAGGATGCTGCGCGACCACGGCCAGGCCAGGAAGTACCACCATGAGATGGAAGGCTATAACGGCAGGCTCGATGCCATTCAAGCCGGGATACTGCTCCACAAACTCAAACGCCTTCCGGAGTGGACCGAACAGCGGCGGGAGAAGGCCGCGTGTTATGGCGAACTTCTTGCAGGCTGCGAGGAACTTGTTGTTCCTTTTGAACCCGCCTGCGCCAAAGGTGTCTATCACCTTTATGTCGTGCGCACCGAGGCCAGGGAGGATCTCATCAGACACCTTTCTGGTGCTGGAATCGGAACCGGAATACATTATCCCATCCCTCTTCATCTTCAAAAATGCTACAAACACCTCGGCTACAAGCAAGGCAACTTCCCAGTTTCAGAGAAGGCCTCCAGGGAAGTGCTGTCGTTGCCCATGTTTCCCGGCCTCCGGCTGGAAGAACAGGAAAAGGTCGTTCATCAAATCCGCCACTTCCCTGCCGCGACCCCGCAGGGTAGACCCGATCGTCTTGTGCCCGCCCCCGTGGCTTGAAAGCTCATGGGCATAAGTCGATGATGTCCATGAGCGAATCCCTGCCACTGGCCAAGTGGATGACTAGGAATTCGCCTCACCCGCCGCTTCGCGGCACCCTCTCCCCCTGCGGGGAGAGGGCAGGGGTGAGGGGACAGACCGGCGGCTCGGGAGGGTTCCCTCGCTTGCTCAGCCGAATCAAAACACTAAAGGACGTTGTGGACTGGGGCCTTTGTACGGGCTGCGGCGCATGCTACTATGCTTGCGCGCGAGGCGGCATCTCTCTGGTCAATGTCGAATCAGTGGGAATCAGACCGCGCTTTGAAACAGCCGAATGCGCCGCCTGCACGGCATGCCTTGCGATTTGTCCGGGCTATCAGGTGGATGCCCGGCCCGCCCCCGAACCCGGGTCAGTCTGCCCTCGCCCCCTTGGGGCTCGTTCGAACGAGCTCGACGGGGCGCGAGACAACCCCGAACCTGGGTCAGTCTGCCCTCGCCCCCTTGGGGGAGAGGGACACAGGGTGAGGGGGTCCGCCGAAGCTTCCAAAGCGGACCGCGAATTCGGCCACGCTTTGGAGATCTGGGAGGGCTACGCCGCCGATCCTGAGATTCGCCACTACGCTTCGTCGGGTGGAATTCTTTCCGCGCTGGCTCTTTATTGCCTTGAAAAAGAAGGCATGGAGTTCGTCCTCCACTCGGCGATGGATGAGGCAAAGCCTTGGGCCAACCGGACCGTGCAAAGCAGGACCCGAAGCGAAATCCTGGCTTGCACCGGCTCGCGTTATTCCCCTGCTTCACCGTGCGACGGCTTGCGCGCCATCGAGGAAAGCGATGGTCCGTGCGTCTTCATTGGCAAGCCATGCGATGTGGCGGCGGTCAATTCCTTGCGAAGCGCTCGGCCCGCGCTCAATCGCCATCTCGGCCTGGTGCTCACTTTCTTCTGCGCCGGCACGCCTAGCTCGCGAGGGACGCTGAACCTGATCGAATCGCTTGGTGTCTCGCCACAAGATGAAATTCGTTCCGTCCGGTACCGGGGTGAAGGCTGGCCCGGCCGGTTCAAGGTTGTTTCCGGAGATTCCGGAGAGGAGAAGTCGCTCTCTTACATGGATTCGTGGGGCCGGCTGGCTCATGACCGGCCGCTTCGTTGCCACCTCTGCCCGGACGGCCTGGGACAAGTCGCCGATATCTCGTGCGGGGATGCGTGGGAGAAATTCGAAAATAATGGAGATTCGGGCCGCTCCATCGTGCTCGTCAGGACCGAACGTGGCCGCGCAATCCTGCACCGCGCCATCGCGGCCAATTACGTCGAGCTCAAGCCGGTCTCTTCGCAGGCGGTCTTGGCCGCCCAGCCGAATCTTCTTTCCCGGCGCCGGGAACTTTTCGGCCGCCTTCTCGCCATGCGGCTGCTGCGGATTCCAATTCCGAGATTTCGTGGCTTTTCTCTTTTTCAAAGCTGGAAGAGATTGCCGCGACGAAAAGAAGTTCAAACCATCCTCGGCACAGTTCGCCGGATTGTTTTCAGGGGCATGTGGCGCCGCCGACCGGTCTTTTGAGCCTCTTTGGGTGATTCCTCTCATTATCCTCTGTCCATTCCCGCATCCCCGGGTTAATTGATCCATGCGTGTCTGCATGTTGACCTATTCGTTTTACGAGTCCGACGCTCGCGTGCAGCAGTACGCGAATGCGCTGATAAAACGGGGAGAGCAAGTTGATGTCATAGCACTCCGGCGCGACGGCATGCCGAAGCATGAAGTGATAGACGGTGTGAGTGTTTATCGGATTCAACCTCGAACCCGAAATGAACAGAACCAGATCGCCTATCTCTTCAGGATCATCCGGTTTCTGATTCATGCGAGTTTCTTTATCTCCCGAAAGCACCTGGCTAAACGCTACCAACTGATTCATGTACATTCCGTCCCGGACTTCATGGTCTTCGCAGCCTTTTTTCCAAAGCTGTTCGGCGCGCGCATCATCCTGGACATCCACGACATCCTCCCGGAGTTTTATGCCAGCAAATTCAATTCCAGCTCCCATTCGCTGCTTTTCAAGTTCCTGCTGCTGGTGGAGCGGTGCTCCGTGGCGTTTGCCGATTACACCATTATTGCCAATGACCTTTGGTATGAGCGCCTCAAGCGGCGCTCGGCCAAGCACGGAAGGTGCATGGTTATTCGCAACTACCCGGACCCCACGAGTTTTTTGGCGCGGCCCAAGAACAGGGTGAACGGGAAATTCCTGATTCTTTATCCGGGCACGCTCAACTGGCATCAGGGTGTGGATGTGGCGATCCGGGCGTTTGCGAGAATCAAGGATCAGATACCCGAGGCGGAATTTCATATTCGCGGGGAGGGGCCAGCCAAGCCGGCCCTAGTCTCACTCGCTCATCAACTCGGTTTGGACGGGCAGGTGGTCTTTAAGGATTTTGTGCCTTCCACCGAAATCGCCGGGGTGATGGCGGAGGCGGACTTGGCGGTCGTGCCCAAAAGGGCCTCGTCCCCGTTCGGGAATGAAGCGGCCAGCACCAAGATATTCGAGTTCATGGCCCTCGGTGTCCCGGTCATCGTATCAAGAACGAAAGTGGATACGCACTACTTCGATGACTCCATGGTGAAGTTTTTCGATTCAGACGACGCCGGTGACCTGGCGAATGCCATCCTAACGCTTGCAGGCGACCGGCAGCTCCGCGACCGGCTGGTGGCAAACGCCTCCAAATACGCCGCTGAGAACAACTGGGAGAGGAAGAAGCTGGAGTATCTGCAGTTGGTTGACTCTCTCGTTGCAATGTAGCGCAGACCCGGCCTTTCGGGTCTGCGGCTTTTTGCGCTGTGTAGGGGCGCTGCTTGCTGCGCCCTCACCCGGCCGCGCTCCCCAAGCATGACCCGTTGGACAAACGCGCCCCATGATCCGCCTTGATCGTGTTGGAACCCTCTACATAAGCCAGCCCATTAAAAAGGTCTTCGCCAGAGGTCCCGGCGAGCGCATCCCGATTCTCATGTACCACGGTGTCAGGGAGCATTTGGATGGCCGCCATCCATATTATGAAACGAGCACGTCGCCGGCCATGCTTGCGCGGCAAATGAAGTATCTCCGTAGCGCAGGTTATTCAACAATCGATTTGGATGTCGCCGTGCAGTCTCTTGCTTCCGGAGAGATTCCTGCGAAGAGCGTTGTGATTACCTTCGATGACGGCTACCGGGATTTTTACACCCACGCCTGCCCTATTCTCCGAGAGCACGGCTTCTCGGCGACGCTCTTCCTGGCCACGGCGTGGATCGGAGACCAGAGGGTGCAACTCAACGGAAACGGATACCTCACGTGGGCGGAAATTCGCGAGTTGCATGCGAATGGGATTAGCATTGGGTCGCACACCGTCACCCATCCCGAGCTCAAGACCCTGCCGCCGGCCGGGATCGAACACGAAATTCGAGAGTCCAAGCAAACTCTTGAAGACGCCATCGGCGTCTCGGTGAGCTCGTTCTCTTATCCCTACGCGTTTCCCGAGACGGACCTGAGATTTGTAGGCCGTCTGGAGACTATGCTCGATTCGGCTGGCTATGAGAATGGAGTATCCACCATGATCGGTCGAGCTGGGCCGCGGCACAACCGATTCTTTCTGCCCCGGCTTCCAGTGAACTCCTGGGATGACCTCAGCCTCTTTCAGGTAAAGCTCGAAGGAGGATACGACTGGCTGCATGGCCCGCAGTACGCCGTGAAATTTGCCAGGGGCCTCATCCGGAACATTGACCATTGTCTAACGTGGGCCAGAGCCTAATCCCATGTCCCTGCCTAACACAGACGTGCAAACCCGCTACGTCCTCATCACGCCGGCGCGTGATGAGGAGCAGCATATCGAAGAGACCATCAAGAGCGTCCTCTCGCAGGCGGTCAAGCCTGCCAGATGGGTCATCGTCGATGACAGGTCGACCGACCGAACGGCAGAGATCGTAGGTAAGTACCTGCCCGCCTCCCCATTTATCACTCTGCTGAGACTAGATGGAATTGGCCGCAGGAATTTCGGTAGCAAGGTCGCCGCATTCAACGCGGGACTCATGCTCCTGGAAGGAACACAGTACACCTTCATCGGGAACCTCGACGCGGATATCAGTTTTGCGCCCGACTATTACGCCAACATCTTGGCTGAGTTCCAAAACGACCCGATCCTCGGCGTCGCTGGCGGGATTGTCTACACCAGGACCGGGATTGGATTCTCCACCGATGATACTGCGCCGGATAGCGTCGGGGGAGCGGTTCAGGTCTTCAGAAGAGACTGCTTTGACCAAATCGGCGGCTATATTCCCCTGCCCAACGGCGGAATAGACGCCGCGGCGGAGATCATGGCGCGCATGAACGGCTGGACTGTCAGGAAATTTCCTGAAAACAAGGTATGGGAGCACCGGCGAACAGGGTCGGCAGGCACCAACTTGCTGGCTTCCATGTACAAGTTGGGTGTTCGGTTCCATGCCCTCGGATATAGCACCGGCTTCTTCATACTGCGGAGCGCATACAAGGCCAAATCCAGGCCCTTCCTCGTCGGCAGCGCCGCCACGCTGCTTGGCTTCCTTTGGGCCAGGCTGCGCAGATACCCCATGAGCCTTCCCCCGGAGGCTGTTTCCTATTTGAGGGCAGAACAGAGGAACAAACTCAAAGAATTTCTGTTTGGGACACCCGACAGAACCATTACGGTTCATTAAACAGTCACCCGATATTCCGCAGAGGGTCAGGGCGAATCCACATCCACTATGACCAAGCAATTTCTAAAACTGGCGTGCTGCCCTTCGTGCCAAAAAGAGCTGGAATTGATTGACTTCGGAATGAACGGCAAGGCGGTGAAGGACTCTGCGTTCCCCGCCGACCGCGATGAGGTAGTCACAGGGATGCTAAGATGTGCTTGCGGAAGCTTTTATCCGGTGATTGAGGGCGTCCCGAGGCTCCTTGAGGCCGGCATCAGCGCCTTTCCAAACTTTATCGAAGCGAACAAAGAGAGGATCAAGGGTGTAATGGGCAACGGCGAACCGCCTCACTTGCCTCAGAACAAAGAGAATGGGGACGACTTCGGTTATATTCGGGAATCATTCAGCAAAGAGTGGGGACTCTTTGACTACGCCAGCGATAAGACATGGGGCTGGAGCTTAGACGACCGCAAAAGGGTCTTTTTGGACGACCTCTCACTTGAGGAGCACGATGTACGTGGAAAACTGCTTCTCGATGCAGGATGTGGCAACGGAACACTGACCGCCGCCCTGAGCACTTTCGGAATGGAAGTAGTCGGGATCGATCTGAATGACGGCCTTGGGCTCGCAAATCGCAATAAGCCTCGGTATGCGGGGGAATTTTGGAAGAAGGTACATTTTGTGCAAGGCAATATTTATAATCCCCCCCTAAGGGCAGGCTCGTTCGACCTGATCTACTGCTCAGGGGTGATCCATCACACTCCAAGTTCAAAAGGGACCTTCAAGAGACTCGTTCCCCTGTTGAAAAAGGGGGGACGGGTTCACGTATGGGTGTATGGGAAGAGGCGACTTCCGGTTCGCGCATTTTTCGCTGTGGGGAGGCAACTGAAGAATTTCATGCCGCCAAAGTTCCTGCTGACCACATGCCGTGCAATGGCCCCACTGTATAAACTGGGAATCTCGACGTTGGACGCGTTGCGAATCTCCAAATTCCGCAACCGCAGTGTCCGGGAAATAAGTTTGGATTTGTTCGATGCCTTTGCGCCCCAATACAATCATTGGCACGCGGAGGAAGAGGTCCAGAGCTGGTTCAGGGAACAGGGGTTTATGAACGTCACAGTCTCCGGAAGGCAAAAGCACGGGTTCGGGGTCTATGGGGACAAGCCTTGATTCGGATGGCGCCACAGAGAATTTCCGCTCCTACCCCTTCGTTGTCCTATTACGGGTAGTCGCATTGGCCGGAAAGTGGGCTGGCCAAAGCCCAGAATAAAGTCAAAGGACTGCAATTAAATGTGCGGGATTTGCGGTGTCTTCAATATGCGTGGCGATCCCGTTAAACCCGAGCTCGTCCACAAAATGACATCCACCCTCAAGCATCGGGGTCCGGATGGGGACGGGCACTTCATTTCGGGTGGCATCGGCCTTGGGCACCGCAGGCTTAGCATCATTGACCTTGCGGGCGGTGCGCAGCCGATCAGCAACGAGAACGGCCGCCTGCAAGTCATCTTCAACGGAGAGATTTACAATTTCATCGAATTGCGCCAGGAGTTGGAGAAAAAAGGGCACGTCTTCAAGACTCGCTCTGACACAGAAGTCATCCTCCACGGATTTGAGGAATGGGGCACGGAGTGCGTCACCCGCTTCAACGGCATCTTTGCCTTTGCCCTGTGGGATCCGGATCGCAAACGCCTCTTTTTGGCTCGCGATCATCTGGGCGTGAAGCCTCTTTACTACGCCGTCTTGGGGAAGAGGTTTATTTTCGCCTCCGAAATTAAGGCGCTGCTCCAGAACCCCGAGTGCCCCCGGGCCGTTAACCTCGATGGACTGGGCCAGTTGTTCACCCTTCGATACGTTCCCTCCCCGCACACCCTTTTTGACGGCATCGACAAGTTGCCACCGGCGCATTGGATGCTCGTTGATGCCGGCGGCGTTACGATCCGGCGGTACTGGAACTGGACACCCCACATCCTAAACAGGGTTGACGAAGGACAATTAGTCGAGCAATACCGCGCGCTCGTTGAGGATGCCGTCCGCCTCCAAATGCGGAGCGACGTTCCCGTCGGCCTCTTCCTAAGTTCGGGAATTGACTCCGGCGCGCTATTGGCAATCATGGCAGAGCATACCAGCAAGCCGGTCCATACCTTCACCATCGGCTTTGAGCAGGGCGAAAGAACCAACGAGACCCTTGACGCCCGCGAAATGGCCGCCCGATTCGGCGCCGACCACTCGGAGATGATTGTCAGCCCCCAGGACTACGCGAAGTATTACGAACGCTACCTTTGGGACCTGGAAGAGCCGGTCGGCAATGAAACCGCAGCCGCCTTTTATTTCGTCAGCCTGATCGCCAGCCGAAGGGTGAAGGTTGCCCTCACCGGCCAGGGAGCCGACGAACCCTGGGCAGGCTATCACCGCTACATTGGCGTGAAGCTCTCAGACGTTTACAGCCGGCTACCGCGTTTCCTTACGGAGCACTTGATTCCGCGAACCGTCGACCGCTTTTGCAAAAGCGAGAGGCTCAAACGGGGCGCCGCCTCGCTGAATGAGCCGGACGTCCTGACAAGGTTCGTGAAAATTTACTCCTTTTTCAGTTCCGGCATGAAAGCCCGGCTCTACAAGCCCTGGCTCCAGCAGGAAATCTCAACCAACGGACACGAGGCGCGGGAGGCCTTAGGGCGATTGCAAGCGAACGTGGCAAGTCTCGACCCGCTGACCCAGATGCTCTACATTGACACGCGCGCCAATCTGCCGGACGACCTGCTGATGGTGGGGGACAAAACATCGATGGCGAACTCGCTCGAGGCCCGCGTGCCATTTCTGGATTACCGCCTGGTCGAATTCATCGAGACGCTTCCTCCGCATCTGAAACTCCATTGGTTCCAGGGCAAATATCTTCACAAAAGGGCCGTGGAGAAATGGCTCCCCAAAAAGGTCGTTTACAGAAAGAAGAAGGGCTTTGAGAATCCAGTGGACCGTTGGCTGCGCGGCAGCATGCGCCGGTATGTTGGCGATTGTCTGCTGAGCGAGAAGGCCGCCGTGAACCGCTATTTTGACCGAGGCTTCATGCGCCAGCTCGTTGAGGATCACGAAGCGGCGCGGCAGGATTATCGGCGGCAGATCTACCTCCTGATCTCATTCGAGATGTGGCATCAGCAATTCATCCCGGCTTGACGCGGACGAGGGCTGCAAGAGACAGAGTGATGCCTGAACAACCGGACCTATCGATCATCATCGTCAACTGGAACTCTGCGGCATTCGTGCGGAGTTGTTTGAAAAGCATTTACGCGAATACGCATGGCGTGAACTTTGAGATTGTGGTGGTTGACAATGCGTCCTACGACGGATGCGATGAGCTGGTGAAAAAAGAATTCCCGGAGGTCCGATTCGTTCAGAACGCGCAGAACGAGGGCTTTGCCCGAGCCAATAATCTCGGCTTCAGTCATTCGGGAGGCCGGAACCTTTTGTTTCTCAATCCGGACACAGCGGTGGTCGGGCCCGCCCTGGTTACGATGCTTACATTTCTTGAAGCAACGGCAGACGCAGGGATCGTGGGCGCGCGGCTATTAAACTCGGACGGCTCCGTCCAGACAAGCTGCATCCAGCAGTTTCCGACAATCCTTAACCAGGCCCTCGATATCGAGCGCCTTCAGGCGGCCTTTCCGAAAAGCCGTCTGTGGAACATAGGCCCGCTGTTTGAGAACGCAAATGGGGGCGTTTCCGTGGATGCCATCTCCGGGGCGTGCCTGATGATTCGCCGGAGCGTCTTCGAGCAGGTGGGGCAATTCACGACAGACTACTTTATGTACGCCGAGGACGTCGACCTTTGCTGGAAAGTGAAGCAAGTGGGCCGGAAGAACTGCTACGTCGGCAAGGCGACGGTTGTCCACCACGCCGGCCGGTGCTCACAGCAGAAAGAAGAGCAGAGCTCCTCGGCCGTGATGACGCGGGATTCGCTGGCAAAATTTCTTGAGAAGACACGAGGGCGCCCGTACGCCGCCGTCTATCGCCTGGCGATGCTGGTGGCCGGCGTTTGTCGGACGGGTCTGCTCGGTGCGTTCATGCTCATGCCAATTAGGGACAAGAGTCGAAAGTCCGCCCGCATTTCCTTCAAGAAATGGCGAAGGGTAGTCCGCTGGAGCCTGGGACTGGAGCCGTGGGCGGCCAAGTTGGCCCAGCCGCGTACCCGCGAAGCCAAGATGGTGGAAAGCTAATGTGCGGCATCTGCGGAAAGCTCATCGTGAACGACCCTGGTGCTCGGTTGCACCCTGACCTTATCGCGTCCATGATGGAGCCCATCCGCCACCGAGGTCCCGACGACGAAGGAGTGTATATCTCCGGTCCAGTTGGGCTTGGTCACCGGCGCCTCAGCATCATCGACTTGAATACCGGCCAGCAACCGATCTCCAACGAAGATGGCACGGTCTGGGTCGTCTTCAACGGTGAAATATACAACTACAAAGAGCTGACGGCCTTCCTTGTATCGAAGGGACATCATTTCCGAACCACAACCGATACAGAGGTCCTGGTGCATTTGTACGAAGAGTACGGCGAGCAGATGCTCCCGAAACTGCGCGGGATGTTCGGATTTGCGATTTGGGACGACAAGGCCAAAACCCTTCTGGTTGCTCGCGACAGGCTGGGCATCAAGCCAATTTATTACCACTGGGACAACCGGGCTCTCCTCTTCGCTTCGGAAATCAAGGCAATTCTGGCCGATCCCTCTGTCACTGCCGAGGCTGATCCGGCCGCCCTCTTGACCTTTCTTACCTACTTTTATCCCCCCGGCGAAACGACGCTCTTCAAGGGCATCAACAAACTGAGCCCTGGCCACTATCTGACGGTAAAGAACGGTGAACTGAAGATTGCGCAGTACTGGGATTTGCGTTTCGATAAATCCGCACCCACGAGGAGCTTGAAAGAGTCCATGGGTGAGCTCACCGAGCTATTGCGGGATACGGTTCACCAGCACATGATCAGCGACGTTCCCGTGGGTGTCCTTCTGAGCGGCGGGGTTGACTCCACCGCGATGCTGAGCTTTGCTGTTGAACAGACCGACAAACCTGTGAGTACCTTCACCATCGGGTTCGACGGCAACCTCTGCACTGACGAGCGCCAATACGCCCGGATTGCAGCGGACAAATACGGCACCAACCACTATGAAATGAGCATTCGGAGCGAGGATTTTCTCGATTTCCTTCCCAAGTATGTTTGGCACATGGAAGAGCCCGTGTGCGAGCCGCCCGCGATTGCCCTCTACTACGTTTCGAAGCTGGCCCGCGACCACGGGGTGAAGGTGTTGATTTCGGGCGAAGGGGGCGATGAGGCTTTCGCGGGCTATCAGAATTACAGAAACCTCGTTTGGTTAGAAAGAATCAAAGGCCTGCTTGGGCCGTTTGCGAAGCCAGCTTCGGCCTTCGCCGGTGGCCTGGCGACTATTCCCGCGCTTAGAAGGTTCCGGAAGTACGCTCCGCTATTGTCCCTGCCGTTGGAGAAGTATTACTACAGCCGAACCTCAAACCCATTCCAATACTTTAACCGAAGCAGAACCGCGCTTTTCACGCAGAATTTCCTTCGTTGCCTGAACGGAAGCGAGCCGACGTTGGCGACCGGGCAATACCTTGGATCATTCGCCAGTCGCGGCGCCCTTGACCGGATGTTGTATGTGGACACGAAGACCTGGCTGCCTGACGACCTGCTGATCAAGGCCGACAGGATGACCATGGCGAACTCGGTCGAGCTTCGGGTGCCTTTGCTGGACCACCGCGTGCTTGAGTTCGCGGCTGCTCTGCCCGCCCGCTTCAAGCTGCGGGGTTTCACAATGAAATACATTCTCAAAAAAGCGCTGGCGGAGAGGGTTCCCGCAGCCATTCGAAACCGGAAGAAAACCGGCTTTCCTGTCCCCTACGAAGATTGGCTTCGGAAGGATTTGAAACAAACGGTTTGGTCCGTACTAACTGACCCAAAAACAGCTCAACGGGGTTACTTCCGTCCGGAGGCCGTCGAAGGGCTACTCGTGGCGAACTCGAAGGGCAGCGACTATTCGGCAGAAATATTTTCCCTGTTGATACTCGAGTTGTGGCACAGGACGTTTGCTGATGGGGTACATTCCGCCCCTCGTACGGCATGAGATTACCACTGTCGCCGGGCAAGCCACATCCCTAGCAAGTCCTACCGCGGAATTATGATTCTGGTCCTAGTTATCGACGTTCTCGTGATCAGCACGCTTGTCTGGGTCGCACTCACCAGGGGCCTTGAGCGAGCGCTCCCATTTGCGGCATTCGTTCTAGTCTTGGTGCCCCGACAGTCGAACATAGCAGTCCCCGGTCTACCGGACGTGACGACAGCCAGGCTTACCGTTCTGAGCCTCGCGCTTCTTTATGTCGTTTTCGGGCGCGCGCAGTCCACTACCCGCAGCGCGGGCAGGCCCGCACTTGCGATCTTAATATTGGCGGACCTGGCCTGGCTTGCGACATCCACCGCAGACTCGGTTGTGCCTTTGGTCAGCTTCAAGGCACTTCTCTCACAAGCTCTTGATTTTTTCCTGGTCTATTACATCTTCTTTAAGGCAGCAACTGACCTAAACACCATTCGCAGAATCTTGGGGGGCATCGTGTCCGCCATTGGGGTTTGCTGTATTCTGGGCTACTTCGAGGCTTATCACCAGTGGACGGTGATGCAGTACTTCCCGGCGATCACTGACCTGGCAGGATCGAGCAGTCAAGGGCTTGCAGTTGGGCTGGGGCGTGGCCTGAGGATTCGCAGCACCTTTCCGCACCCGATACTCTTTGGGGCTGCGCTTGCCTTCGCCATTCCTTTGACCCTGTACCTCATAAAGACAGCGCAGAGCCGCGCTGGGAAAATAATCTTATGGGCGAGTCTGATGCTCATGTTTATGAACATTTATAAAACGGCGAGCCGTGGTCCGTGGCTCGCTTTGATCATTTCGATGGCCCTACTGGTTATCTTCAGCCGCTCCGAGGTCCGAAAATACATCGTCTGGCTGGCCGTGCTCTCGGCGTTTGTCCTGATCGTCAGGCCTGGCGTGTGGGATACGATAAAGAGCGATTACGATGCAACACTGGTTCCCGACTCGCCGGAAGGGGAGTCTTACCAGTACCGATACGAACTCCTGCACCTCGCTACGAGAAGGATAGGCGGAGACCTTGATCGGGCGCTTTGGGGCTATGGGCCTGAATCCTTCTTTGACCTTCACCTGCAAGGGGTCAATCCGGACACCGGAAACTCCTTCACGTACGTGTCGTGCGATAGCGCGGTAGCTGAGCTCATGATCGAAACGGGCTACGTGGGATTCGTGCTTGTAGTCCTCATGCTTCTAAAGATGGCCAAGATCGCATTCTCAGGCTACAGGAGCCTTCCCCCACCCTACGGCGAACTTAGCCTGTCCTTCTTCATAGTTATTGCGGCTTTCTGCTTCATGATGACCAACGTGGCAATTTACGGCTGGGGGCAGCAGTCATACTTTCTCTGGATCGTCTTCGCACTCTCAGAAGTCCTGCCCTCTTGCGTGCCAGAAGAACCGCCAATCACCAGCCGGGCAGTCACGCCTCAGGGCGAGCTCGTGGCCGCAGCGCACGCTTCCTAGAGGTTCAGCGCGCCCCTGCCCAAAGTCACGGTCGCATAGCGGGAACTGGAGCGAGAGGTCAAGCCGATGCTGAGAGCCATCGCCAGGTGGGGCATCCGAATCACGCGGCCCGCGTGGACGCGGCTCAATGAACTTGCGCTGAATATCCAGACGGAGCCGTGCCACAGCTCGCGGGATACCCATCCTGACGGCGGAAGGCCCTGGTGGCGAGGAGAATTCTCACGCGAAGCTAAACACGATGACAACAACGCGTACGCTGTCCCCGACTATTGGTACATCAGGAAGATAGTGAAGATCTTGGGGCTGACGCCCGCTGACACGTTCTACGATATCGGTGCGGGAATGGGACGAGTCCTCTGTCTCGCTGCACGCAGACGGGTTAGGAAATGCGTGGGTATCGAGCTGTCAGAGACGCTCTGCCGCATCGCTCGGATGAACGCTCAGCGCCTTCGCGGCAGGAAGTGCAGTGTACAGGTGGTCTGCGGTGACGCCGCCACCGCAGACCTGTCAGCCGGTACCATCTACTTTATGTTCAACCCTTTTGGCCCCGACACCATGCGGGACTTCCTCTCCAACCTGAACCTCTCGCTGGAAAGGGAGCCACGCAACGTTAGGGTTGTCTATTACAACTGCGTTCACCGGTCCCTCCTCGATTCCTGCGGCTGGCTTGAGCCCTTTCATGAATTCCGCACGTCTTCCGGGCTGAGCGTCGCTTTCTGGCGAAGCTGTCGCGTGGACCGACCCGCGGGAACGGCCGAGAGGGCCTCCCCAACGCTGTCACGGTCATGCAGCTAACCCCGACTGCCGAGTCCAAACCCCGGTGCGGCACGCAAACTGCCGGCGCGCATTACACCGTCCAAGTGGCCCGAAGCGTTTCGGAAGTCGAGGCCCTCAGGCCCCTCTGGACGACTTTGCAGCGGCATCCCAATTCGGATATCGACTTTTATCTGACTATACTTGGCGCACGACCTGAGATCGTGCGGCCGCATGTCATCGTAGTCTATCGAAGTGGAAGCCCGGATGCCATGCTCATTGGAAGACTGGAGCGTCGGCGTTTCGACCTCAAGATCGGTTATAGGGCTTTCTTCAGCCCGCGCTGTCGTTCCCTGACTTTCATATATGAGGGACTCTTAGGGAATGGATCTCCTGAGAACAGCAAACTTATGTTGGAGGAAATCATGAGGTCGTTGCGCCAAGGCGAGGCCGACCTTGTTTTTTTCAACAGCCTCAAGGTGGATTCCCCGATCTACTGCTTTGCCACAAGCTTGCCCGGTTTTCTCAGCCGAGACAATTTCCCCGATCGACGGGAACATTGGACAATGAAACTGCCTCGCAGCGTCGAGGAATTCTATCTCGGCTTGTCTCCAAAGGCGCGGAGGAACCGAAGGCAGGAGGCCAACAAACTCTTGCGCGACCACTCGAACAATGTCCGGGTCAGGTGCCTCCGGGAAACTGGTGAAGTAGACCAGATGATTCAAGATATCGAGGAGGTCGCAAAAAGGACATACCACAGGGGTTTGGGCGTGGGATTCCACGATAGCGCCGAAATGCGCCGACGTCTACATCTGGAGGCCCAGCAGGGCAGACTTCGTGCATATATCTTGTACGTGGCCGAGAAGCCGTGCGCATTTTGGCTGGCAACCCTGTATGGTAGAACGCTCCACGGTCACTTCACGGGTTACGACCCCGATTTTGCTAAGTATTCACCCGGAACATTCATTCTGTTGAGGATCATTGAAGATTCTTGCGGGAGCAATGTCGAAGAGATAGATTTTGGCTTCGGCGACGCATGGTATAAGGAGTTCTTCTGCAATTGTAAGTGGTACGAAGCGTCAAGTTACATCTTCGCCCCTACTTTGAAGGGATTGGGCCTCAATCTCCTTAGAACACCGACCATGGCTGTTGATAAGGCTGCGAGGATGGTGGCAGAGCGGACGAAGCTCCTCCCGAAGGTGAAGAAGGCCTGGCGCGGCTTACTTCGGGACCGGACAAACTCGTCCTTCCCGAAAAGCACAGAAACGATTGCTAGGCCTCCCGGACGTTCGTAATTAGCGAGCAGCTATTGCACGCCGGTCACGCTGAGGCTGGTGGCCGAGTTGGGAAGCCAGTTGAGCGCCCCCCTGACCCAAACGCCGCCCGGTCCTAATCGGGCGCTCCCCGCGAGGTCCACGTTATAGGGAGTCGCTAGCGTCACGCCATCATTCAAGTGGGGGTCAATCGTCTCGCTCGAAAGCTGGAAGTTTTCCGTTGAATCAGCGGAGTTAACAAACGGATCGAGGAAGCTGAGGGGGTTAGTGCAAAGGCCCCCATCCGAGGTTGGGCCACAGTACCAATACTCATGCGCCGAAGGCGTACCAACGTTATTGTTTGCGAACATGAATCCAGTGTTGTAATCATGCGTCGAGGCTATGATCTTTACTGAAGAAGTGTTGGGGCAGTAGAGCAAATTATTCTCCACCGTGACTGTGGAGGAGACATTTCCATACCAGATTTTGCAGCTAACTGAGTTAGCTCTGGCGACGAGTGTGTTTCCATAAACGACGCTCCCCGTAATGACGTTGGAGCCGTCATCGTCCGAGAAAAATGAGCTTACGCCGCACTGCGGCGAGAGGGCACTTTCTGATAAGCTGACATTCCAATTGGCATCCGCTGCTTGCGTGCAGAAGCTGAGGTTGTTGTAGATTGCAATATTCTGCCATGTCAGTGCGCTCGTGCTTTCCACAAGAGAAGTTCCCATGAGGTCTTCGTACACATTGAACGCGATCACAGAGTTGTTGAACGGGACGCCGGAGATGCCCGCCGAATGTTGGGCTGGGGTCGAAAGATTGCGGGAGATATAATCCCTTTGGAGCGCGCAGGTGTCACAACCGTTTGAAAAAGCAGGCTCTCTTACGTCGTGGATATAATCGTCAGAGACGACAATGTTTGAAGGCACAGATGCAGAGCTAAACTGAACGGCTGGAGACGGAGGAATGTCCAAGACGGAATAGCTCTTGGCGCTTACGGTTCCAGTCTCATTCGTGCCGGTCTGACTATACTGCACCTGGCTTCCACTGATCGAGGAGATTGTGAACCCCGCCGTCGAGCAAGCATTGAGGTCGGAAGGGGAAAGGTTGCAAACGTTTATCACATCTCCTATTACCCAACTTGGCGTACTGGCAAGCGTCAGGGTGACTACATTGGAGGTTCTGGAGGCGGCGGTGATGGTGACGCCATAATAGTTCGGTTGAGACTGGTCAAATTCCACATGGCGAACGATCAGGTTTGTCCCGGTCAGATTGCCAAATTCCTTAATGTTGTTGGCGGTTTTTAGGGCAATGCCATAGGCTTGCGTCTTTGTCGGTGTGCCTGACGCCGGAACCACCCCGTCCAGGGTGATGTAGTTGCCCGACAAAACAAAAAAGGCCACATAGGATTTCTCGGGGTCAGGATCAGTGGTCTGCTGAAAAACGGCCTGCGAAGTCCCGTAGCTTGCCTGCCAGCCCACAACGTTCTGAGGATTGCCTGGGCCTCCTGAAACCGCTTTATCAATCACAATCGGCGTTCCCGATGTGCAGGAATTCGAGATCGTCGTGGAGGTTGAGGTATAGTTATACGCTCCACCCGCTACATAATACGTCACCCCACAGGTAAAGGATGCCGGAAATCCGGCATAGGCATTGTTCCAATCCACGCCCGTTAGCGCCCCCGCGCCAGCCGGCGTCACGTAGCAGCTTCCATTTGCTTCGCAGGTAGCGGCGGCAGACAAGCTCGGAAATACGAGGATGGACAACAGCAACATCGTGTACCCAAGGGCTTTGAATCCAACCTTGCCAAGTTCCATGCTTTGTGGCTCCAACTTTTTGATTCTCACTCGCAAATCTACCTCTCTCGTTAAGGGTGGCCATATAAAGGCTTCAATGACTGACCAGTTAGTAATATCGAGAGAATTAACTTTAAAGTTTAGCGATTGGAGACCACCACACCTCTGAGGCGCTCTGACGCCCATTGCCGCAAGCTTGGAAGTGTAGCAGCATTTGTGTCCAAATCAACAGACGAACGAAAAGGAGGTAGTGGTGCATTTTCGCTGCTGTAGCGGCGGTCTCTGACCGCCGAATTCTATTTTTCAACAGCTTCCGGCGGTCAGAGACCGCCGCTACAGCAAACTGCACCACTACCGCAAAGGAAGGCCGTGCGCGTCCGGGGATTAGGCTGACTGAAGTCTCCGCGCTTCCACCCGTGGTTAACGCGTTCCTTCAATTATGAAATCTCGATCAATGGTTCTCACGGGCGGCCTGACGGTCGGCTCAGGCCAGGTTCTGACTCAGGCGCTTTCCTTTATGCGCAACGTCATCATCGCGCGCCTCATCAGCCCGGCGGATTTTGGCATTGCCGCTATGTTCGCCATGACCTTTTCCCTGCTGGACATGATCAGCAACGTCAGCGCCGACAAGCTGCTAATCCAGGCCGAGGACGGCGACGCCCCATCCCTCCAGAACACCGCGCAGTTGATTCATTTTGGCCGGGGCCTGATGAACTCTCTCATCATCTTCGCCCTCGCCTTCCCGATTGCTCACCTGTTCGGCGTTCCCCAGGCTCGCTGGGCTTTCGAATGCCTCGCCCTCGCGCCGCTGCTCAGGGGTTTCATCCATTTGGATACCTTCCGCCTTCAGCGTGAGATGCGGTTCCGCCCCGCCGTGACCGTTGACGTGGGTTCCCAAATACTTGTCACCGTCGCCGCGCTGCCTCTGGCCTTTTGGCTCCGCGATTACTCCGCCATGCTCTGGGTCCTTATCCTCCAGGCGGCGAGCGCGGCCATCATGTCCCACGTTGTGGCTGAAAGGCCCTACGGCTGGACTTGGGACGGCGCCCGCGCCCGGCGCATCTTCTCATTCGGCTGGCCGCTGCTCGTCAATGGAATTCTCCTGTTTATTATCATGGACGGCGACCGATTTATGATCGGGTCGGCTCACCACCTCTTTCCGCGCAGCACGCTTTCTCTCGCCGACCTCGGAGTCTATTCGGTCGCCTTCGCGGTGACCATGGGTCCCGCGATGCTGATTTTGAACGTGAGCGGGCCTGTTTTCTTCCCGCTCCTTTCGCGCACCCAGGAGTTTCGCGAGCAATTTGAGAGGCGCTACTCGGCATGCGCTCAATTCCTGTGTGTGGCCGCCGCGGCGGCTGCCATCCCATTTGTGCTGCTGGGAGGCTGGCTGGTGGTCACGATCTACGGCGCTAAGTACGCGGCCGCGTCGGGCTTCATCGCCTGGCTGTCCGGCATGTGGAGCTTGAGAGTTGTCCGCGCAGCGCCAACCATGGCTGCACTTGCGCTGGGCGACAGCAAGAATTCGATGTACTCGAACATTGCGCGCACAGTTGCTTTGGCAGGAGCACTAACGGCAGTCGCGATTGGCGCCGGACTGGTCTGGATTGCCGTCTCCGGCTTCGGCGGCGAGCTATTTGCGCTACTGGTTTGCCTGGCCCGCCTGCGCCGCGAACACGGTGTTCGCGCGTCAGGCTTCGTGAGTCCATTTGCGGTGTATGCCGCGAGTGTGCTCACTGCAGCGGCGGCTGCGCGGGGACTGGAGAGCGTCGGGCCGGTCGCCTCGATGGCTACCGCCGCAAGCCTTGTTGCCCTGGCGTGCGTGACGATGCTGATCGCCTTTCCGAAGTTTCGCTCCGACGTCGGAGGGTTGGTCCTTAAATCTGGACTAACGTTCTCACGGTGAGCTCCTAGACAGCGATGGGAAAAAATTTATGAGATTAGTGGCAAAGCCCAACGGCTTGAAAGGGCGATTCCCTGACTTCCTTGTCATTGGTTCTGCGAAGAGCGGAACCACCACGCTTTACGAATACCTCCAGCGGCATCCAAGCGTTTTTCTGCCTGCCCTGAAAGAGCCGGAGTTCTTCAGCAAGGACTCAGTATTTGAAAAAGGTGAGGCATGGTATAAAGCTCTGTTCGCCGAGGCTGGAGGTGATCAGATTTGTGGGGAAGCGTCAACGACTTATACCAGATGGCCGAATACTCCGGATGTGCCTGCGCGGATTAGGGACTTATTGCCGAATCCAAAATTCATCTACCTGATGCGCAATCCTGTGGAACGTGCTTATTCGCATTATTGTCACCACATGCGCTTGGAGGTGACGATGACTTTTGAAGAGGCGCTGAATCGCAACAGCATTTATGTGGACTGCAGCCTATATGCGTCGCAAATCGACCAGTATCTTCGCTTCTTTCCTAAAGAGGCATTCCTCTTTCTTCTTCTTGATGATTTGGTAATCGACCCTCATGGCGTCATGACGAAGGTGGAACGCTTCCTTAAGATAGATGCCGCCGACGTTGTTAGCGGTTCAAAATGCCATGCAAACGAACGGCATCACGAATTTGTATCTTTCCATACAACCGGTAGAATCAGGCGGCTTCCGGGCGGGTCTATCATCGCCGATGTCATTCCATCCAAATTGAAGAGGCGTATCCACGACTTTGTCCGGCAGTCAAGTTTCGGGGGTAATCTCTCAAAGAAGCATGCGATATCTCCGATGCTACGGGAAACACGGAAGGCATTGGTCGAAAGGTTTCGAGAACCAAATGAGATGCTCAGCTCCAGAATCAGGCGGGATCTTAGCTTCTGGAACAAGTGACGACAAATAACCCCAGCGGCAATCGCCTCAAGTTAGCCCGTAATTTCGCGACGATTTCTTTTCCATGCGAACTAAGATGAGCGTCGGGAGCTTCCCTCTCTATCGCACTATCGACCTCGCCAAAACTCCTCAGCGAGCTTGGCGGGCTTTTCTATATCCATTTCGCTGCATTTGATGACGCGGATTCCAGTGGGGTGGTAATGACCTGCTTGCGCAATTTATGCCAGCCATGATCGAGACGCTCGGCAATGAATGGCCGCGGCATCCCGTGCCTTCTGTAGGTCAATCGGATAGCCGATGAAGATCAGCCTGCTTGGAGCATCCTTCGACACGAACAACATGGGCGTGAGCGCGCTCACGGCGGGGGCGATTGTGTGCATTCTGCACCGATATCCGGATGCGGAAATCTCTCTGCTTGATTACGGCAATGAAGGCCGGGTGATTCAGTTCCCGTATGGGCAGAAGACGGTCCCCATCCGGCTGGTTAACATCCGGTTTTCCAAGAAGTTTTGGCTGCGGAACAACGTCGCGCGCCTGATTGCGGAAGCGCTCGTCTCGCGGCTAATTCCCTTCACGGGGCTGCGCCGGGCGTTCATCCGGCGCAATCCCTGGCTCGAGCACCTCGAGCAAACGGATCTGGTTGTTGCCATTTCCGGCGGAGACAGCTTCAGCGATATTTACGGCCTGCCAAGATTCATTTACGTTTCCCTGCCGCAAATCCTCGCCGTGCTGATGGGCAAGACGCTGATTCTGCTCCCACAAACGCTCGGCCCGTTTGACGGAACGGTCGCCCGGGCTGGCGCGCGGTACATCCTGCGGCGGGCGCGGGCCGTTTATTCAAGAGACCGCGCAGGACTGGGTTTGGCGGCGGGCCTGCTCAACCTGAACGGCGACTCAGACAAGCTGCGGTTCTGTTACGACGTCGGTTTCGCGGTCGAGCCCAGGGCGCCCGCTCGCCTGGAATGTGCCGGGCTTCCTCTGTGGCAGCGGCTGGACGTTCCGTTGGCCGGCCTCAACATCAGCGGCCTGCTTTATTCGAGGGATCACCAATGGGGCGATGCGTTTGGTCTTCGGGTGGACTACAAGAGCTTAGTTCACGCGCTGGTCGAGTTCTTGATCCGCGATAAGAAAGCGAACGTTGTTTTAATCCCCCACGTTTTCGGAACTGGCGGGGAGACAGACCCGCCAGCCTGCGAGGCGGTGTACGAAGCCTTGAAAGACAAGTACCCGGGCAAGATTGGAATCGTTCGCGGACGGTACGACGAGAGCGAAATCAAACACGTCATCGGGACGTGCGACTTTTTCATCGGGTCGAGGATGCACGCTTGCATCGCCGCAACATCCCAATGCGTTCCCGCAGTCTCTATCGCCTATAGTGACAAGTTCATTGGCGTCATGGAGACGGTGGGGATGAAGGCGCTCGTGGCCGACCCGCGCAGGCAGGATCAGGCAGCAGTTCTCAGGCTTATTGGCGAAGCCTTTGACAAAAGGGATGAGCTCCGTGAAGAGCTTCAGCGCATAATCCCAGGAGTAAAGCAGACCGTCCTGGGGTTGTTTGGCGAGATTCAAGAGACAATTCAAGACTCTGCGGAAGAGCCCTCTCCGCCGCGCCTGCCGGTCCATGCACCGGAAGCGGAAAGAAACACTTGATGCGCGTCTTTGAAGTGGACCCGATAACTGATCCTCGCTGGGCCGAACTCATCGCCAGGCATCCGGCGGGGTCAGTTTTTCACACGACGCAATGGCTGGAAGCCCTTCGCCGGACCTACGGGTATCAGCCTGTGGTTTTCACCACCTCGCGGCCGGGGGATGACCTGGACAACGGGTGGGCATTCTGCCGGGTGGAGAGCTGGCTCACAGGCCGCCGGATGGTGTCCCTTCCCTTCTCAGATCACTGCCAGCCGCTGGTCAGCCGCGCCGAGGATTTCTCGGCACTGGCCTCATCCCTTAAAGAGCAAGCAGCCCGAGAAAAGTGGAAGTCCTTTGAGGTGAGGCCGTTGCCGCTGTTCGATTTCAACACCGGTGGCCTGTTGTTTCACGGCGAAGACTATTGCTTCCATAAACTTGATCTGAGGCCGGACTTGGACACGCTCTTACGCAGTGCCCATAAAAGCTGTGTGCAAAGGAAAATTCAGCGCGCGGAGCGGGAACAACTGGCATACGAAGAAGGACGATCCGAGGCGATCCTGGCCAAATTCTACCGCCTGCTGTTGCTTACCCGGCGGCGGCATCAGCTTCCGCCCCAGCCTCTGGCTTGGTTTCGCAATCTGATCGGCTGCCTGGGAGACAAACTTACCCTCCGCATCGCGTCAAAGGACGGTCAGCCCATCGCGGCCATCCTGACGTTGTTTTACAAAAACACGCTGGTCTACAAGTACGGCTGTTCCGACCCTAAGTTCCATAACCTGGGAGGGATGCCTTGGCTATGGTGGAAGGCCATCCAGGAGGGCAAGCAACAGGGCGCCCAAGAATTCGATCTCGGCCGGTCCGACACCGATAACGCCGGGCTGATAGCCTTCAAGGACCATTGGGGGGCACAGCGTTCAAGTCTGACTTATTACCGCTACCCGCAGTGTGCTCCGAAGCGTTCCACCACGGGCTGGAGGGCGCGAATTATCGGCAACGTGATCGGGCGGATGCCGGATTTCGCCCTGAAGGCGGCCGGAAATTTGCTATACAAACATGTAGGGTAACCGCCCTACAGCGCGTGAACATGAGCGATCCCAACAGCGCATTTCTGGACTATTACCGTTGTCCTGAAACCTTCGCAGACTTCAAGCCATTAGCCAAGGACTTTACTGACGCGGGTTTCTTCCGCTTCGGCAGCGAAAACATCTGCTTCGGTCCTTCATCTTCCGGCTTCTGGTCTAAATCGGCTAGTGACCTGCTCCATGACACTTTGCAAGACGTCCGGTTTGAACAGGCCGCTTGCCTGTTGCCATTTAATCCCACGACTGTGGTTGAAAATCTCCGTCGCGAACGCTATGTACTTCCCCCATCAAGCTCGGAGAAACATGGCAGGTGGGCGCGATGGGTGCGAAGGGCATACTACACTGCGCGGCCGCCTTTGCCCGTCTCTGTTCGGAAGTTTCTACAGCGGGCGTCACTAAGAGGCTGGGACAAAATAGCCTTTCCCCAATGGCCCGTGGACCGGACGGTGGACCAGATTTTCGAAACGCTCCTGATTTTAACGATGAAGGCAAAAGGTGTCGACCGCTTGCCGTTCATCTGGTTTTGGCCTGACGGGAATTCGAGCTGCGCCATCATGACGCACGATGTGGAGACGGCAGCCGGCCTCAAATTCTGCCCTGCCATGATGGACCTTGAGGATTCGTGTGGAATTAAATCGTCCTTTCAGATCATTCCCGAGAAGAGGTACTGCGTTTCGGAAAGCGAATTAAGCCAGTTTCGAAACAGGGGATTTGAAATCAATGTCCATGATCTCAACCACGACGGTCATTTGTTCAGTGACCGAAGGGAGTTCCTGGGTCGCGCTGAGAAGATAAACCGCTACGCCCGTGAATATGGCGCCCGGGGTTTCCGGTCCGGCGCTCTTTATCGCAATCTGGATTGGTACGATGCATTGGATTTTTCCTATGACATGTCCGTGCCGAATGTGGCGCAGTTGGACCCGCAGCGGGGCGGTTGCTGCACGGTTTTCCCTTATTTTATCGGCAAGATTCTTGAGCTTCCGCTGACCACCACGCAGGACTATTCGCTGTTCCATATCCTCAATGATTACTCGATCGATTTGTGGAAACGACAAATCGGCCTGATCCGGGAGAGGCACGGGTTGATTAGCTTCATTGTTCATCCCGATTACATCATCTCGGAACGAGCCCGCAACACTTACCTTGCCTTGCTGGAACACCTTTCCCGCGTGCGAGCTGATGGCAAAACCTGGTTTGCTCTGCCCGGTGAGGTGGATGCGTGGTGGAGAGCGCGGGCCCGGATGGAGCTTGTCTGCGAAGACGGCAATTGGGTTGTACGGGGGCGGGGCAGCGAGCGAGCTCGAGTGGGTTTTGCCAGCCTCGAAGGCGAGCGGGTCAGGTACACCGTTACTCCCGCCCAAGAGCCAGTCCAGGGGAATCCAGCGTCGGAGTGCCGCTGAGGTTGCCTCGTGCCGCTCGTCTCACCGCGAGTTGCTGAGGGCCAACACGTGAGCATTCCTGACGCCGAGGAGCGCGTTCTTATGGTGCACCCGATATCGGATCAAACGGCTACGCAAACTGCTGACCAATCAGGCACGAACGTTGCGCTGAAGCTGACGGATGGGCGAAATCTCTTCTTTGTGCTCTATCTGGCGGCCACGGTGGTCCTGTTTTGGGCACCATTGAAGGCCCTTGAGGGCCTGGCTTGGCGGGACGGCATGTACTCGTTCACCCTGCTCATGCCAGTGGTCATCCTGTTTGTCTTCTACGCTGATCGGAAGAAGATCTTCCATCGAGTGAATTACTCGGCCGTGGCAGGCCTTGCGCTCTTGCTCGCCACTGCAGTCTTTGCATCGTTCTCCCTGATGCGTTTACCGATGGCGGAGCAGTGGAACTGGCTATCTTTGGATATCCTGGCACTGGTCCTGGTATGGATCGCCGGCTTCGTTCTCTTCTATGGCGTCCGGGCCCTCCGCGCCGCCGTCTTCCCGTGCATTCTGGCCTTTCTGATGGTTCCGGTGCCCAGAGGTCTCATCGAGGGGCCTATTGGGGTTATCCGCCGCGGATCAGCAGAAATCGCCAGTCTGTTCTTTCATCTGGCAGGTGTTCCGGTCTTTCGCGAAGGCTATACGTTTTCGCTGCCGAAGCTTAGTATCGTGATCGCGCAGGAGTGCAGCGGGATTCACTCCAGCTTGGCGTTGTTCATCGGTAGCCTTCTGATCGGACATCTATACCTGAAGTCTGCCTGGAAGAGACTTATCCTAGTCCTTGCCGTCTTCCCGATTATTAGTCTGACCAACGGCTTCCGGATTTTTAGCATCTCGATGCTTACGCTCGATGTGAACCCGGCATTCATGCATGGCAGGCTGCACAGACAAGGAGGATCGATCTTCTTTGCGCTGGCGACCGTCATCCTCTTTGCGCTCGCCAGGGTGATGAGACCGAGCCATCGGGCAAAGACGACTCTGGCTGCACCTGCGACTCCCGGGATTCCACAGTTGGACGTCGGCCATTCATCGTGAGCAGCAAACCGCAAACCGCAAACCGCCCCACCGAAGGCCGAGCGAACCTAACCACCGGTTGCAACCGACGCGCGATACGCGCCCAGGCTTCCAGCTTCTGACTCCTGACTTCGGCTCCTGTCTACCGCCTCACCACCATCACTGCCTCTGTTTGTCATTCCGATCCCGCACGCGCGGGAGAAGAATCCCGCTCTGAGCTTTCTCTGCCCATTCCCGAGACAGCCGAAATAGCGATCCGCGTAATGGAATCGCACTGTCCAAGAGCGCCCATTGGACATTCGATCAAGGGCTATGGACGATTGCGGACGATTACCGAATCATCGTTGCCGTCGGGCATTTTGTGTTCAAAGAAGAGCGCTGCCAGATAACTATTGCTCCAAGGACTCCCCGTGTGGTAACAATCGTCGGGTTGGGGGCGCAACTCTGATCCCGGTTTTGTATCGCCTTCGAAACTCGCAGGCCGACCTACGATGCCCGAAATTAACGAGTGGACATTCGCATCCGATATTTGCAAGACCATTCAAGGCATCATTGCCGAGAACCCAAGTCTGCCCTTTTCCGAAGCCAAAGTTGAGCAAGGGTCTAAGACAGGGCGCAAGCGCCGCGACCTTACCCTTTACGATAGGGAAAGCAAGCCGGTCCTCACCGGCGAGATTAAGCTTCCTGACCGGCCTGACGGTCAAAGTCCATATGCAGCGCCGCTGGTTGATGATGCCTTTGACAAGGCTAATGCCAGGGGTGTCGAGCATTTCTTCACATGGAACGTTAACCGCTTCGTCCTCTGGAAAACGTTTGAAGCGGGGAAGCTAATTGCTGAGCGCGACCTGGAACACTTCAACGTCACTTCGATCACCCGCAGTGAGGAGCTTTCAAATCCCGGCGTTCAAACCGAAATCCGCGGCTTTCTAACCCAGTTTTTGGGTCGGTATGCCCGCATCATCGAGGGCACAGAGCCAATTCGCTCCAGGCCCCTCGATGAAAAATTCATTCGCGTCCTGGAGTCTGCCCTCGAGCTTCCCATTTTGCAAACCGGGAATTCCGTGAGTGGACGCTATTCCCAGGAGCGCCGTTTTGCCCGCGATATCGATGCCTGGATGCGCGACTCCCAAGGCTGGCTTATTTCAACCGACCCGAAGATTTTACGCGATAACCTGGAACGCGCCGCCAAATTCAGTTGCTACGTTCTGGCTAATAAGATCGTGTTCCAACAAGCGCTCCGGCGCCGTTTCCCTTCGCTGCGCAAGATTCGGATTCCTGAATCCGTAAAGACTGCGGCCAGGCTCCAGGAAACTTTGCACGCTGCTTTCGACGAGGCGAAACGCGTTTCTCACGACTACGAAACGGTGTTCGATGGCGATTTCGGCGACTCCCTCCCTTTCCTCGAAGATGTCACGGTTTCGAGTTGGCGGGAATTTGTGGCGGAAATTGAGGGCTTCGATTTCGGAAAAATCGGATACGACATTATCGGCCACATTTTCGAGCGCCTGATCAGCCCCGAGGAGCGGCATCGTTACGGCCAGCACTACACCCGAAGCGAAATTGTAGACCTCATTAACGCTTTCACCATCCGCGAAGCCGGAGCTATCGTGCTCGACCCCTCCTGTGGCGGAGGAACCTTCCTGGTGCGGGCCTATATCCTCAAGCGCGAGCTTTCGGGCGGCAGCCTGGCTCACGTTGACCTGTTACAGCAGATCAAAGGGATTGATCTTTCCGCTTACGCGGCTCATCTTTCCACCATCAACCTTGCCACTCGCGACCTGATTGACGAACGCAACTATCCCCTGGTGGCGCGGAGCGACTTCTTCAACGTCAAGCGAGGCGAGGCTGTGTTCCACGTGCCCATGTCGGTGCAGGGAAAGGGCAAGCAGACGGTTCCGCTGGAAATTGGCGAAGTGGATTGCATCGTCGGTAATCCGCCCTATGTCCGGCAAGAATTGCTTTCGAGCCAGTACAAGAAGCTTCTCACCGGCCTCGTCGAAATTGAATTCCCCGATGCCAAGCTCTCGGGCCGTTCTGACCTGCATTGCTATTTCTGGCCGCACGCTTCGAGCTTCCTGAAAGAAGGCGGTCACTATGGGTTTTTAACTTCAAGCGCATGGCTCGACGTGGAATATGGCTTCCATTTGCAGGAATGGGTTTTGCGCCACTTCGCCATCTTGGCGCTGTTTGAATCGAACTGCGAGCCGTGGTTTACCGGCGCCCGAGTGACCACCGTTGCCACGCTCATGCGCCGCGAGGCCGACCCGGCCAAGCGGGCCGCGAATACGGTGCGCTTCGTCCAACTCCGCCAGCCTCTCTCGGAAATCCTTGTGAGTTTCGACCGCGATCCTCTCCGGGCGGCGCGCCTGCTTCGTGACTTCGTGGAAAGCGTGGACGAAAACGTTGTGGACGACCGCTGGCGCATCCGCGTGGTCAATCAGCATGAGTTGTGGAAGGTAGGGTGCACGGGCGGAGTGGCTGGAGTAGCGCCGGGCGGAACTCGTCCCGATCCTATCGGGAGCCCGGCAGAGATCCAAGATGCCGACCTCAACGGCGCTACATTCTTCCAGGGCGAGTATGCGGGCGGCAAGTGGGGCATTTACCTTCGCGCGCCCGATATTTTCTTTAAACTGCTTGATCGTTGTGTCTCGCGCCTTGTGCCTTTGGGCCAGCTCGCGGAAATTCGGAGGGGCATAACATCGGGAGCGGATGATTTCTTCTATTTGCGCGACACAACAGAAGACGAGATTAGCAAATGTAGCACCGGACTTCAGGCCGGCAGTCCTCAAATTGCGCAACGGTTCAAATACAAATGGGCCATGTCCCTGGGGCGCGCAAAGCATGTGCGAATCTGCGAATCGGGCGACCGCTCGCGACACTTAATTGAGGCCAAATATCTCGAACCTGAAATTCATAGCCTCATGGAAATTGACGCTATCGAGATCGACCCGGCAAAACTTTCGCGCAAGATTCTGTTGGTTTCCGACCCGCCCGAAAAGCTGAGAGGAACTCACGTCCTGAAATACATCAAGTGGGGCGAGCGCGAAGGATTTGATCAGGGTTCAACTGTAGGACAGAGGGCAGCCTCACGTCCATGGTACGACTTGACCCACCTGACGAGGGCGAGGCTCCTCTGGCAAAAGACCCACAAGTATCGGCACATTTCCCCGCTGAATTCGGGCATGCTTCCAGCCAATTGCCGCTTGTACACACTCCAACCTTCCGGCGTCACAGAGAACGCCTTCGCAGGTGCTTTAAATTCAACCGTGGTCGCCATGACGAAAGGCCTATATGGTCGCTTCTATGGGACAGAGGGAACGCTGGACACTGAGATCGTGGATTGCCAATCGATGCTCGTACCTGATCTTCGCGAGACTTCTAAGCGACTCTTGCGCCAGCTCGAAACGTGGATTGAGGCCAACAAAAGTGAGCCGGTGGGCCACCTCCGCGAAGAACTGTTGAAACCCTCAAGGGAGCAACTGGATTTGCTGGTTTTGGAAGCGCTCGGACTGCAAGACAAGGAAGAGCGCCGCATTTTGTGCAAAGAACTTCACCGCGCGATGAGGACACTTCACAGGGAGTACCGCGACGTCGAGTTAAAGGCAAACATCAACAAGCGCATCACCGCGCGGCAGAACCATGCCAGTCCACACACACTCGCCGATGAGATTTGGGAAGAATTCGACAAGACGCAGTTGCGAGCTTTTCCCGCTGACTTCGTCCCGGATAGCGAGCCAGCAGAAACCGTGACACTCCCGGCAGGCAAGCCCAAAGTGATCGATGACCTTTTCCATCGGGGAGGGCTACAGATCAACGGAAACGTAATTAATCTCGGATCCAAGACGCGAGCGGAATTTGCAGCCCAAGTCGTAGAGCTAAGTCACTACGGGGCAACGCCGATTCCAAAAAGCGACCGCGCCTGCGGGAAAGCGTTGGAAGGCTATCGGCGATACGAGGCCCAAATAGAGGCCAAGTTTAGCGAACTAGCCCAAGAGCGCAGCGCTGATCCTGACACTCAATCCCGCATCGTACGCGAACTCTGGAAGCTCGCCCTCGCGGGCAGCCGCCATGATTAAAATTTCGCGAATGGGGCAGACACCAAGGTGCGACGGGAGCGCAGAGTATCGCTTCTTACAAACTCTGCGGGCTCGCAACAAACCTTCACCGGCTGGGTGTGCCGGACAAGACCATTCAAGCTATTCTCCGGCACTCAAATGTTTCAACCATAATGAACGTCTATGTGAAATTAGTACCGCAGGATGCTGTTGACGCGATGCGTTTGCTCGAAGCAATATGCACCCAATATGCACCTCATTTAGGACAGGCTGAAAACTAAGGTGTACCCCATTGTCAAACCATTTGTTGTCTAAATTAAGCTAGTTTCGTCGTCGTTTTCTCTTTCTTTTTGCTTTTGTCTTGTCCTGGGTTTTGCCTTTTCTCCGCCCCTGCTTGTTTCTCCATTCCGATCTCTCCCCTTGCTTCGGCTCGCAACCTCTCCCGGCCCTTGTTCATTCCCCCTGGTAGACCGTCGCCGGGGTACGATACCCCAGCGATTGATGCAACCGCACCTGATTGTAAAAGGCGAAGTAATTGCCCAATCCTTGCCGCGCCTCCCCCACCGTCCCGTAGTCCTTCAGGTAAACTTCCTC